>AP72_2010_repI_A001DRAFT_1000008_pt1 | contig 34822 bp, 29 predicted proteins | sample AmaPasrepliIA001_FD_9535 | JGI IMG/M metagenome (IMG submission 9535)
CCGGCATTCAGCAGTCAGGGGTCGGCTGAAGGCACTTAGCTACCGGATGGGGAAAGCCAACACCAACCACAAGATCCTTCGACGGCGGCGTCCCCGCGCTGGAACAGCCGAAATCAAACACAGGATCCTTCGGCAAGCTCAGGATAACGCGCGGGTCCCTCCTGCGCTCAGGATTCGATCCAAAGCTGGGACATGCAATTGGCGCAACGGTTCTGGACCCTCAATTTTCGTGGTACGACGGATTCGAAAACAATGCAAATACTTTTTTCGGGAAGTCGGATGCTTTCGTCGTAGGATGGGTTTGAGGCGGGGTCGAGTTCCATAGCGGGAACGATAGAGCAACGGATGGAATTGTTGATTTACGCTGTTATTTCCCTGTTTTTCCCTGTTCCGGTGAACAGCGCAAAATGCCGCAATTCCCGTAACGGATTGCCGGCTAGAGAGTTGCGCGGAATTATCCGTCGTTCGCAGCCGGCACTCTTGCAATTTTCCCTGTTATTTACGCTGTTAGCAGGGAAAGGCGCGCAAGAGCACTCAGCGATTGGCGCTCAACACTCGGCATTCAGCCCTCGGCAGTCAGCGCTCAGCATTCAGCGCTCAGCAATGATCTAATGCAACAGCGGCGAGCGGGGCCTCGGTTCCGTCTTAAGCTGGCTCGAATGAGAATATGATTAGCGCCATCGTAGTCGCCATGAGAAAACTCGGCGTCATCATCATCTCGATCATGCCTATGTTTGCGTGCAGCAACTCGGCAGCCCAAGCAGTTTCTGGTTTGCAGGACGAGTCTTCGGTGGCGCCAATCCCACCTAATCCTTCCAGCCTGCAGCTCGATGCCGCGCGTCGCGTTGAAGTCGAGGAAGCCATCAAGCGGCACGACTACAGACGAGCAGAAACGATCCTGGTGGAAGAGTCTAATCGAGATCCGAATTCTGTTCGATCGGCGCGGCTGCTTGAGATGGCTGGCGGATTATTCTTTGCCGACCGGGAGTTTCTCGATGCGGCCATTGCGTTGAAGCGCGCGGAAAGCATTGCTCCACTTGACGAACGTACCAGCTTCATTTTGGCCATGGCTTACGTAAAGCTGGAGAGGCGTGACTGGGCGCGCTCGCAGTTAGAGAGACTTGCTAATGCCCAGCCCACCAACTCGCTGTATGGATACTGGCTTGCCCGCCTTGATTACGACGCGCAAAACTACACGGCTGCCGTAAATCGATTGCGCAAAGTGGTTGAGCTTGATCCAAAAATGGCGCGAGCGTACGACGTCCTGGGTCTTTGCTACGACTACCTCGGACAGCAAGCCGCCGCGATTCAAGCTCTGACCCGCGCCTCGGAACTGAATCGGCAACAGGCAAAACCTTCTCCCTGGCCCAATATGGACTTGGCTAAGTCGCTTATCTCGGCCAACCAACTCACCGAAGCTGAAAAGAATCTGCGAGAGGCGCGGTCGTACGATCCGCAGCTTCCTCAGGTGTACTACGAGCTCGGACGGGTTCTAGACATGCAGGGCAAGTCGCAGGACGCGATTCAGGCTCTCAAGAGTGCAGTGGATCGAGACGCAAATTACCCCGAACCTCATTACCTGCTGGGCAGGATCTATCAGAAGCTCGGACAGAGCACTCTGGCCAAGTCGGAAATTGTGCGATTCCAGGACCTGCAGCGACCGAAAAAGTAACGTCCGAGGCGATGTGCTAAAGAAAAGAGCCACTCCACAGTCGCGGAGTGGCTCATTGTCCTTCGTCAGTTGGTTAGAACTCTAACCTCCCGGCAACCTGAATTGTTCTCGGTGGACTGACCCCGCCATTCCACTTTCCGAAACCTGTACCGCTGATGTCGTTGTTGAAGGCGAAATTTGATCCCTGGTTGTTAACGTTCGCAGCTGGATAGAAGTAGTGTTGATTGAACGCGTTAAAGAATTGGAACCGGAGCTGAAAGTTCAACTTCTCCATCAGCTTTGTATTTTTCGTCAGCGCGAAGTCGAAATTCTTAGCGTTAGGTCCCCGGAAGTTCGTAATGCGAACACCCGAACCATTGTAACCAAACTGGCCCGGAGCAGTGCCGGCGGTTGCAGTAGATGCTGCGGGCACTGTGAAGTTCGAGACCGGCTCGAATGCGCCTGCACTGAGCAAGGGTCCCTTGGCTGGGTCGAAACTGTTCGGATCTTGCAGGAATGGATCGTGTCCGGGAAGCACTCCTGCCAGGCAAGACGATTGTCTGAATTGAGGTACCAGTGCCGCCGGGCAGTTGCTTGACCGGAACCACATTGGCGTGCCGCGCGACCAGTGAATAAGCGGGCTGAGCTGCCAGCCTCCCACTATCCAGTTCGCGAAAGCGCTCTGATTGGCGTACCGCTGGCCTTTACCAAAGGGTAGGTCATAAACAAAAGCTGCAGACAGGACCTGCGGAACATCGTCGGATGATATCGAGCGCGCACGTTTTTTCTCATAGGGCGACAGGAATCCCTGCGTCGCGTTCCAACTACCACCGAGTTGCTGCGTGTTGTCAGAGGCGTCAGAGATCAGCTTCGACGCCGTGTAAGACACAAGCATGTAGAGGCCCCTGGCGTAACGCTTCTCCGCCTTCAACTGAAAGGAGTGGTAGATCGAGTTGCCATGGTTCTCATTGAGGCCCTGCAGCGGACCGCAGAATTGCGGGAAGGGCAACAGTGCCTGCGCCACCGTGGGTTTGCCGCAGCCGCCGCCCTGGACAATCTGCTGTGCCCAACCTGCGTAAGGAGCAGAGACACCATCGACGCTCGTGAGGAAAGACGTGCAGGCAGCATTGGCACAGAAAGTGTCATTGAGTTTTGGTCCCAGGATGGCGCCTGTCGTCTTATCGACACCGGTGATGTTGTTTGAATCCGTGCCGCGTGTTTCTAACGCCTGAATCTTGGAATCAAATGGATTCAGAACATTGATCGGTTGCAGGCTAGACGTGAGCCGCGTTCCTTTGTTCCCAACGTACGCAACGCTTAACGAAATGTTCTGCGGAAGTTCTCGCTCAATCGTCAGATTCCACTGCTGGGAATACGGGCGACGATTGCCATCGAGCGTGCGATAGGCACTGCCATTTCCATTCGCTGCGGTGGGTAGCCTGCCATTGTCATACGCCGAGTTAATGAAGGGAGGAGGAGCCGTCGGTGCCGGGAATCCATTGTCGAGATAGAACGCTGGAGTGACGCCACTGTTCGTGACAGTCTGCCTGAGGTTAAATCCATCGAGAGCCATGCCACCGCCCCAGCCTGGATAAAAGGCTTGGGCGAAGAAGACGCCATATCCAGCACGAACGACCGTTTTCTGGTCGTATGAGTAGGCCAGACCAAGACGAGGTGCAAATCCCTTATGCCAAGGCTCCTCTGGATAATCTCGGCCAAAACTCGCCGCCCCGTATTTGGTCCCAGCGAAAGCTAAGCGGCCAGGGAGGTTATTTGCTCCGGGATTCGCTCCGGTTGGATCGATAAAAGAGAAGTGGTCATTCTTTTCACGAGACGGGGAATAATAGTCCCAACGTAATCCGTAGTTGAAAGTGAACTTTGGCGTTATCTTCCAGGAATCATTTCCGTGAACCGCATACACCCATTGGCGCGGGTACCAGCTGCTCACTGTCCTGTAATCGACGACACCCGTACTGACTGCTCCGAGCAAGAATCCTGCAACGGGGCTTCCACCCGTTCCCGACGAGCTTGTGGTCGCACGATCAAAAGTAAAGGTGCCTGACTCATTCGTGCCCTGATGGATATTGCCCTGCACGTTGCGCCACTCACCGCCAAACGTAATCGTGTGGCTTCCAATCACGCGTGTAGCGATGTCGTTCAGTACCCAGGTTGGCCTTACGGTGATGTTGCGAGAATTAATGCCGCTGCTGTTACTGAGCTGATTGAATCCATCGCTGAAGTTGAACTGTGGAAGGTACAGTTTGCTCGCAACGTTTGCGATCTGCGGTAGCTTTCCAACCTGATCAACGTTGAGAGAACCGTAGCCCTCGTTTCGATTGAGATATCCGAAGGTGACATGGTTGGTCATCTTCGGAGAAAACACATGTTCCCAGTTGAATCGGCTGATCGGGGAATTCTGCGGTCTCGTCGGAGATTCCGTAGCGATGGAGTGCGGTAACGCCGAGGCAGAGTTGTATCCAGTGAACTGGCGCCAGAAGGTGAAATAGAACTTGTCGCTCTCCGCGTAGTCGTGATCGATACGAAACATGTATACGTTGCTGTTGGAGGTGAGCGTGTCTGGTACGGCTCGCCCAAGCGTGTAGTTATTGGTAGCGTTCGCGTTTGTGGGTGTCGGCAGCTGTCCAAGATAAGCCGCAGCAACTGGACTGACACAAGCCGCGGGGATCTTATTGCCTGGGAATTGCTGTCCGGGACCGACGCCACCGAGCGCGGCTTGACATCCAGCACTTATTCCAGGTGGAACGTAAATCGGAATCAAGGCACCTTTAGAGTCCACCCAGTCGGTGAAGTCACCGGCACGCTCTTTCACCGATGGGATCGTCAGAGTCGGAACCGATGACCCACCGGCGATGTGATATGACTCCCAATTAAAGTAGAAGTAGGATTTGTGCTTCGACGTGCCCTCGTAGATCTTCGGGATCCTGATCGGGCCACCAAAGTTAGCGCCAAAGTTATTCTCAACGTCGACAGTTTTCTTTGGCGAACCCCACTGTGCAGCATTCAGCGCAGTATTACGCGCGTATTCGAATGCAGCACCGTGATACTTGTTTCCGCCTGATTTCGTCACCACGGCAACTTGCGCTGATGTCGAGCCTCCGTACTGGGCATCGTAATTCGAAGCGATCACCTTTACTTCCTGAACCATGTCTGGCGACATCTGGAAATCTTGATGTATCGAAACCATGCCGCTTTGGCTCATGAAGCCTTCCTGCATGGTGGCGCCGTCCATCAGAGCCTCATCACCGGATTCGACTCCACCGTTGATGCGCGCCTGAAATGCCTGATTGGAGCTTCCGGTCGTTACACCCGGCTCTAAGACAACCAGCGCGGCCGAGGAGCGCGGCTTGCCTTCCACGGTGAGTGGCAAAGCCTTCAGCGTCTCAGGATCAATTCCGCCCTGAACTGTGGCGTTGTCATAATTCAGAAGCGTCGTGTCTGCCGAGACCGATACCGTTTCTGTCTGAGAGCCGACTTTCAGCGCAACGTCCACGTGACCTGCCTGATTGATGGTCAAGACAATATCTTTCTGCAGGTAGGTAGAAAATCCAGTCTTTGCAGCCTTCAGTTCGTAAGTTCCCGGAACCAGATTGCGGAAGGTGTACTCACCTCTTTCATTCGAGGTTGACTTCGCCTCAAAGCCGCTTGCCGCGTTGGTGAGAGTCAGATCGGCGCCCGGCATGACGGCGCCGGAGGGATCGCTTACAACACCGCTAAGGGTTGCGTTTGTGCCCTGGGAGAAAGCAGGAATTGCAAGCCCAAAGCACAATAGCCCGAGTACCAAAATAAAACTGAAGTCCAGGCGAGCGGGTCGCACGTTTCTTGCAGACATGGTTTTTCTCCTCGCGAATCCAAGCCTGTCTAGAATCCCCATCAGGTTCCCGGCGAACGGGAAGATTCCTAATCAGGCGGGGCCGGATGTTAGGTACATCACTTTCTTGCTGTCAAGAATGGAATTCCTAAAGGATTCTTTTAAAGCAATTAAACGATGCGTTCGTTGAGGAATCCACTCAACGTGTTGTTTGGAATTCAGAAAGGGGCCGGCATGCGGATGCGCAAACGCTTGCCGCAAACGCTTGCGGAAAGCAAAGTATGTTCGAACACCCCTGCTTGTCAAGCTTTTTGTGCGGCTTACATTAGGCGCGTCCCCGAAAAGGGATGCCTTGTGTGAACTCACCGAAGTCTACGGAATCCGTTGAAGCACTGTCCCTGGCACTGCGGCGGTCAAGGCGCGGCTCTTCCGCACCGGAGCCGTTGATTGCCGAACCAGCAGCCGGGTTTCGATCACGTATTCCGCGCCTTCATGCCGTTTGGAGCGAAGCATTCGGTCGAGCGCATCGTACGCCAGTTCGCCGAGGGTCTCTCGGGACAGACTGATCGTCGTCAATGGAGGGTGTGATAGCTGGGACAAGTAAATGTTGTCGAATCCGACAATAGAAACGTCGTCCGGAACGCTTACGCCCGCCTTTTCCAGTGCGTTGATGGCTCCGAGAGCGGTCAGATCGTTGCTGCAAAGGAGAGCAGTGGGCAGCGAGTGATCATGAATCAGTGTCCGAACTGCTTCCGCGCCTCCTTCCACTTTGTGATTGCTATCGATCACCCGATAAGAGCGGACGCCCCACTTTCGCAGTGCCTCGACGAACGCAGTTCGGCGAGTGACAGCGGAGCGAAGGTTTTGCGGTCCGGCGATGAAAGCAAACTCAGAGTGGCCATGATCGTGGAGATGCGTGATGGCCTCAAAGATTCCTTGTGAATAGTCCACGCGCAGATTGGAGACTAGCGGCTGTACTGTACCAAGATCCAGAAAGACGACCGCCACGTGATTTGAGGCAAGATCCTGCGCCAGCGATGGATTGAATTCTGATGTCATCACAGCCACGCCGCGAACTTTGTTTTCGATCATCCTGCGAACCGCAGTCGTCGTGCGCGCGGGATCATAGTTCGTGTTGCACAGAAGAAGGTCAAAGCCCCGCTCCAGCGAGCGAGCTTCGAAGCTTTTGATTATGTCCGGAAAGAAGGGATTCCCAAGATCGGAAACAATCAGGCCAAAGAAATCGCTTTTGCCACGCGCCAGTCGCCGGGCGTGGGCATTCTTATAAAAGTTCAATTCCCGAATTGCTTCGAGCACTTGCTTCCGAGTTTCTGCAGCAACCGGACGAGTCTTGTTGATGACGTGAGAGATCGTCGTAACGGAGACTCCTACCCGCTCGGCTATGTCCTTCATCCGAGCTGCATTCGGAAGCGTTCTTTTCTGCGAAGTGTTCTTACCCATCGATTCGCACCTGGTTTCCGCATGTTCCGATCTTTTAAAAGGTCAAGAGATGCTGAAAAGCTCCGAACCTAATTAAAGTCGTGCATGTATTGCGCAAGCGTTGGGGAGTATCGAGGGAAATGCTGAATCAGCAAAAAGGAGCCTGCACTTGCTCTCGAAGCCGTGTGCATTTGACACGAGAGCGAAGCCATAGTATCAAGACGCAACCGCTTGCGGCAATCGTTTGCTAATTAAACTTTCTTTAACCCAGAAAGTCTTATGAGCCGTTGATTCATGAACTGGAGGCACACCAACTCCGATGCGCAAAGGTTTGAGAGTTTCGCTCGTGCTGCTTCTCTTCGGTCAACTGCAGCTGGCACAGTCCAATGAAAAAGTGAATCCTAGCGAAGACCTTGTGCTTCGCACGCCCAACTATGTCGCCCGTATCGCGAAGGACTCGTTTGTAATCTCTATCCAGCGTGGCGACGATCTTGTCTTTGAGACCGGGCGTCGAGGAGACGCTGCCACTAGCCTCGAGTTCACGAAGGACGACAAGCCACAGCATGTGACCAGTCTCCGCCACATCGAAGAAGCCGGGGATACCTTCACACTGTCTTACGACACAACGCATAAGGATGTGGTGGCCAGAGTCGAAATTCGACGTGAGCCAGATCGACTTCACGTCAAGTCGTGGATTCTCGACGGTTCGGCCTCACCTCTTCCCAATGTGGCCGTAAGGCTTGAGCCGTCCGGTGAATGGTTCGGTGGCGGTTTTCAGGGTTTTCGCGAGCCGCTGGTTCTTCCACTCAATGCAGCTCGTATTAAGAAGAAATGGTTTCTGGCCGACGGAAATACGCAGGGTACTCCGTTTTGGTACTCGACCAAGGGTATCGGCCTTTGGGTTCGGACACCTTTTGATTTCAAGTACAGCGTCAACGCCGAATTCACTGGAAGCCCTGATGGAGTCCTTCGCATCGAAGTGCCGCAGGCTACAGTGCTGGAGTACGACATTTTTGTGGAGAACGACGTCTCTGCTGTGCTCCGGCGTATCGTGAAGGAGATTGGGTATCCTTCCCAGACGCCGCCACTCGAGTATTTCAGATTGCCCATCTACACGACATGGGTCGAGCACAAGGCGGAAGTATCGCAACAGAAGGTGCTCGAATATGCGTCAAGTATCCACAGCAATCGCCTTCCTTGTGGGGTGATAGAGATTGATGATCGTTGGGAATCCCATTATGGGGACACGGAATTTGACAAGACGAAGTTTCCGGATCCCAAGGCAATGGTCTCTGCGTTGCACGGGCTGGGATACAAAGTGACACTGTGGGTTCATCCATTCGTCAACCCCGATTCGGAGACGTTCCAGGCTCATGAGAAGGATGGCTTGCTGATGAAGGACCGTTCCGGGAAGGCGATGTTGACGCGATGGTGGAATGGGGAGGCCGCAATCTGGGACATAAGCAATCCAAAGGCATCAATGGAATTCCGCCGGCGCTTGCAATCGCTTCAGTCCCGATATGGACTTGACGGATTCAAATTTGATGGCGCCGACGTCAATTTCATGGGTACAGACGCCGTGCCGCTCGGCAACATTACGAACGCCCAATATTCAGATGTCTATAACCGCGAAGCCACTGCTAAGTTCACATACAACGAAACCCGTGTCGGCGTTTATTCTCAGCCGCTAGGCATCGTCCAGAGGCTGATCGATAAGAATTCTGTCTGGACAAACGCGAACGGCCTGCAGTCGCTGATTCCGGAAGCGATCTTGTCCTCCATGCGCGGCTTTCAGTACTTGATGCCAGATATGGTTGGTGGCAATCAGTACGACAATGACCGGATCGACAAAGACTTGATTATTCGTTGGGCACAGGCCTCGGCGTTAATGCCTCTGCTGCAGTTCTCGTGGGGACCTTGGCACTTTGATCAGGAGGCCGTTGACCGCTCGCGGGAAGCCAGCGAACTCCACATGAAATTCGCTCCCTACATCTTCGAACTGGCGACCAGCGCACGAACGACTGGCGAGCCAATCCTGGCTCCTCTCTGGTACCACTCTCCGCGAGATACGAATACTTACAGGATCGTCGATGAATACATGCTCGGGCGGGACGTTGTGGTTGCTCCCGTCCTCGCGAAAGGCTCCATAAGTCGTGATGTGTATCTGCCAGAAGGAGCTTGGCGAGACTATAAGAATGGCGATCTCTTGCAGGGAGGCAAGTGGCTCCGCAGCTATGCAGCTCCTTTGGATAGCTTGCCGCTCTTCTTAAGAGATGGGTCGCCTCTGATTCAGCAGCTCAAGCTCAAAGTTCGCTAGTATCAGAGAGGGCAACAACCATTAGGGCTGATGGCAGGGTTCACGCGACGACAATTTCTCGCAGCGCTCGGAATGGCATGCGCGGCATCGAGGTCAAGATCTGCAGCGACAAGCCTGAACTTTCTCCATCGAGCCGATACCCGTACCAAGGCCAGGACCTCAGCCCCGACATCTCTGTTTGAAGAGGTTCCCTCCAAATTTAGCGGGATCACATGGTCGCATGTGAACGGCCGCTCTCCGGAGTATTACTTACCCGAGACCACCGGGGCGGGCTGCGCGTTTCTGGATTACGACAACGACGGGTGGATGGACATCTATCTCGTGAACAGCGGCAAATGCGACTTCTTCAATCCCAATCCGCCGTTGCGAAATGCGCTGTACCGCAATAACCGGAATGGAACCTTCACCGATGTCACTGAGCAGGCTGGGGTCCTTGGTGGCGGCTACGGAATGGGAATCGCGGTCGGCGACTACGACGGTGATGGCTGGCCAGATATGTACGTCACGCAATATGGACGAAGCATTCTGTATCGCAACAACCGTGACGGAACCTTCACCGATGTCACGCAGAAGGCCGGTGTCGCGGCTCCCGGCTGGGCCTCGAGCGCCGTCTGGTTTGACTACGACAACGACGGCCGCCTCGATCTCTTCGTCTGTCGATTTGTCGACTTCGACAAATCGAGGAACAAATTCTGTGGCAACGAGCACACGGGCGAGCGCTACTACTGCATCCCTAACGCATATGAGCCTGCTCGTAGCTGGCTGTTTCACAACAATGGAGACGGTTCATTTACGGATGTGAGTGCTGAATCGGGAATTGCTAAATCATTGGGAAAAGCGTGGGGAGTCGTGGCCACCGATGTAAACAACGACGGGCGGATGGACCTCTTTGTTGCCAATGACACGGTGGCGAATTTTCTCTTCGTCAACCAGGGTGGCGGGAAATTTCAGGAGATTGCGCTCGAAGCAGGCATTGCCTATAGCCAGGATGGGCGCACTCGTTCGGGCATGGGAGTCGATTCGGCCGATTTTGATCAAGACGGCTGGCAAGACCTCTTTGTCACGAACGTCGACCAGGAGATGTACTCGATTTATCGTAACGATCACGACCTGACCTTCGAAGACTTGGCGGGACCCATGGGGCTGGGCAGAATCACGAGGCTCATGAGCGGCTGGGGCCTTAAGTTTTTCGACTACGACAATGACGGCAACGTCGATTTATTTATCGCTAACGGTCATCCGGACGACAAGATCGAAGCGCACTCAAGCCATGTGACTTACAAAGAACCTCTTCTGCTGTTCCACGGTAACGGACGGATGCTTGAGAACGTGAGCCAGTCTGCCGGACCGGCGTTCACGCAGAGCCTGGCCGCACGTGGCATGGCAATAGGTGATTTCAACAATGATGGGGCCGTGGATGTGCTAGTTGCGGTAAATGGAGGAGCGCCTGTGCTGCTAAAAAATACCGCGGCAAATGGGAATCACTGGCTGGGGATTCGGCTCATAGGGAAGAAATCGAACCCTGACGCAATCGGTGCCAAGATCACTTGGCAAGCAGGCGAGCTCAAGCGCACCAGGTTCAAAGTGGGAGGTGGAAGCTATCTCTCGTCGCACGATCCTCGCGAAGTTCTTGGCCTCGGCAAGCAGACGAAGATCGATAAGTTGGAGATTAAATGGCCGCAGCCGAGTGGGCTTGTAGAAACCTTCACCAACTTGGATGCGGATCGATACATTACGATCCTCGAAGGCGCAGGGATCAAGTCTTCCGGGTCATATATCACACCGGATACTTCTCGCTTGGACGAACAATGCGGATGCGGTGATCCGTGAATTTGAAGTGCGCTCCCGGCAGCTCGACCTTCGGCATGTGACAGCTTACGCACTGATTGGGCGCAACTGGACATGACTTGCCATTCCGGGAAGCAGCAGGCTTCCTGGAGACCTGGTTAGCCTTTGTAGCAGCTGCTGACCTACGTAAAGCATGACAGCCGATGCAATCAGAATCATAGGAAGCCATGTCCTGGTTTAAATCAACATGCGGATCATGGCATGATGTGCAGCGGAAATGAGTGTCTCCCATGTCGTGCCCACGACTGTTCGCCATCCGATACGGCTGAAAGCGAACGTTGTTGAGGCCTCCCAAATCGGGCATCATTGCGACGGTGTCGGCGCTTCGGTGGCAGGCTCCGCAGAATTCCTGCGAAAGTGTATCCGCATCGAGGACCTTGGGATTGAAAATGTAGAGATTTTCTCCGCTGCCCGAAGAAATAGCAGCTATGTGCTTTGCTCCCGGCCCATGACACGCTTCGCAACTGACGCCCATCGTCAGCCGGCTAAGATCCAGCTTTCCGTTCGTTACCGCAGATGTCCCGTGGCAACTGAAACAATTCCGCGCTTCATCGCTGTCGATGTCGCGGCCAAAAGCTTCTTCCAAACTGGGAGGCGGATTCAGAACATCGCCGATTGTCCAATCCAGGCCGTCGATTCCCGCGTAATAGCTCGCTCGTCCTTCGTACAGCTTGCCTCTATGACGAAGAACGTACGTCTGGGCCACATGCGCATTTCCGAATGCATAAGCAATGGGTTCGGTAATGGTTTGCTTTCCATCGCTTACTTTGAAGAGAGCCTGCGCGCCGTCCGAAGAAATTTCATAGGAATATTCTCCCGCTCGAAACGTAAGTCGCGGATGCGATCTCAAAACCGCGCTATCTTTGGGCGCCAGAAGTGCGTTTTCCATGCCTGTATGAAAACGGGCCCTCTGGATGTGACAACGAGCGCACGCCTCGCGGCCTGCATATTCGACGCCAGGCACTTCGTTGCGTGGCCTAAATCGGGAAAGAGGATCGGAAGGCGACTGGGCCATGGCAAGACACGAACAAAGCACCAGACAGAGCGCATCAATGAGGATGCCTCGCCCGCCGATTATTTGAGATAGATCCAAAGCAAACCTTTCGGCGCCGCTTACTTTTCAACGATTCCTTTGCCCTCAATGATTGTGAAGAAGCGATCCACATGCGGCACGACAACTTCTTCTTTCTTCCCACTCGGCCATGAAATTTCGAGCTTTTCAACTCTCGTGGCAGATCCCAGTCCGAAATGAACTCGCGGATCGGAGCTCGATCCATAACTGCCTCCACTTAGAACGTCGGCACGCTGTTTCACCTCATTGGCAGTAAGGAAGATCTTTGCGCCAATTGCGTCCCTCGGACTCTTTCCGCTTCCGACCATGCGAAAAGCCACCCAGTGATTGCCGTTGGAAACGACATTCCGCAGTAGCGCAGGCATCGAGTCCATATTGTTCAGGACCACGTCCACATGTCCATCATTGAAAAGATCTCCAAAAGCTGCGCCTCGTGCAGGGATCACATCAGCTAAACCACTGCCTGTAGCCGCCGCAACCTCCACAAACTTCTTCCCGTCAATATTGCGGAAAAGCAGCGGACGCTGCTCCCAGGTTGTTCCCCAATCCCTGCCATCCACCCAGGGATAGACATGACCGTTCGCCACAAATAAATCCAGGAGTCCATCGTTATCAAAATCCATGAATCCCGCCCCCCATCCCAGAAAAGGAATGGTCGGCATTGCCAATCCAGCTTGAAACGTCACTTCTGCAAGACTCGTATTACCATCGTTGCGGTAGAGCGTGTTGTAATCGTCAGAAAAGACCGTAACGTAAAAATCCACTCTGCCATCGCGATTGTAGTCACCAGCTGCGATGCCCATCGAAGCCTGGGCGATACCGGTATCGGTCAGAGCGAAGCCGGAGACATAACTCATGTCCTCAAAGGTTCCGTCATGTCGATTGCGATACAGATAGCGCGGAACAGAATCGTTGGCGACGACAAGGTCAACCCAGCCATCGTCATCTATGTCAACAAACAGTGATGCCAAGCCGTAGTAGCCCTGAGGATCCCACACTCCTGCTTTCTGACTGACATCCGTGAAAGTGCCATCCCCGTTGTTGTGAAACAGATGATCGCGTTCGCCAGGAAGCCCACGTGGACCGCACATCGAAGACACACCTCGGAACTGGCATGAGCTCGCTGCAATGCCTCCTTGACCAGGGACGGGAGGATGGTCGATATCAAAGCTCACATAACCAGGAACAAAGAGATCGAGTAATCCATCGTGGTCGTAATCGCCCCAGGTTGGACCGGTGGACCAGCCACCCAGAGTGACGCCTGCTTTTTCGCCAACGTCGGTAAACGTGCCGTCATGGTTATTGTGGTAAAGCCGATTCTTTCCATAATTGGCGACGTACATATCGGGCCAGCCGTCGTTGTCGTAATCACCAACCGCAACACCGAAGCCCCAACGCTCATTCGCCACACCGGCTCTCGCCGTCACATCGGTAAACGTCCCATCGTGATTGTTGTGAAACAGCATGGCACGTGGAGCAGGCTCTTTGCCTTTCATGGCAGCGACAGTTGAACCGTTGAGCAGATAGACGTCGACCCAGCCATCATTGTCGTAATCAAGGAGCGCGACTCCCGAACCGGGAGTCTCCAGAATCGTCTTTTTCTCTGGTGAGCCGGAGCGATGCAGGAACTTATCCAATCCGGTTTTTCGCGTAATGTCCAGGAAGACGACCGGAGCTCCTTCGACAAATCCGCCAGCCGTGATTGGGCGCAGCTGCGCATCCTTGACGGCGGCATGAGGCGCACCTGTGGAGACACCCATTGGCTGCGGCTGTTGCGGTTTCCGTTCTTCGGTGTCTTGGGCAGATCCCGGAAAGACCACAGCCACTACTAAAGCCAGCGAAGCAAAAGAGAGTCTCAATGAATCTCCGGCTTCGGATCGATTGCGGACTGCTTTTCCCGCACTGGGACTTCCGAGCGATTCAACTGATCCAGTGTTTTGAACGCCGCTTCCGCCTCATCTTGCCGTCCAAGCTTCGAATACGCTCGGCCAAGAAGGAAATAAGCCTGCTTCATCTTGGGCTCGAGGCGCAGCGCGGCCTTTAATTCCGGAATCGCCGACTCGAATTGGGAGCTCTGAAACTGGGCGTTGCCTAGCGCAAACCTTGCAGCGGGCGAATCGGGGGCCAAGCTTATTGATTTCTGCAACCACTTGATAGCATTTGGATAGTCCTGCTTGTACGTATAGCAGGCCCCCATACCGTAAGCGATCTCATAATTTAGGGGACCTGTATCGGCAGCTTTCTGGTAGTAAGTCATTGCCTCGTCGAACTTCGACTGCGAGCGCTTCAATTCAGCCAACTCGGTGGCAGCCTCGGTTGAACGCGGATTCAGGTTCAAGACGCTCAGAAATTCCCTTTCCGCCTCGCTCGGGTTCTCGGCTGCGAGTGCCGACTCGGCCAGGAGTTGATGAACGCGGTCGGAATCGGGAGCAAGATTGTAGAGCCTCTGATATTCCCGTTGCGAAAGCTCACGCGCCGTGAGCGACAAGTAATAAAGAGCATCGACATTGTGGGGATCCACCGCGATTGCCTTGCTGAGATTCTCGAACGCATTTAGAAACTTGCCTTGGGCAAGCTCCGCGCGAGCCAGCATTACACGCACGCGAACATCCTTGGGAACACTCTGCAAGTGTTTCTCAGCCCTGGAGGTGACTTGTTTATAGTCTCCGCGATAAAAATCCCGGGTAATCTGCGCCAACACCGGAGACTGCCCGAAGCTCCACGTGGAGGCAGCATTCACGAATGCCAGCAGCAAGAACGCCGCAAAGACACAATCTGATGAACGCCGGAATCGATTAGAAAGGATGGTCATGGCGCTTCGAAGGGGTGTACTTCCACAATGCGCAGGAATTCTCTCGTCTTTTCATCGACAAGCTTTTTGAGTTCCTCAAAGCGTTTGGCCTGCTCATCTCGTCGCGGATCTCCTGTGCGGGTAAGTAGATTCAATAAGTAAAAATTTGCGGCATAATGATCGGGATCAATCTCGAGGGCACGCCGAATCTGCTTTTCCGCTTCTCCATAATCCTTCTCCAGGAGATAGTACTCTCCGAGTTCGGCGAGCGCGTCGGAGTAATTTGGCTTCGCTGTCAGGGCCTGCGAGAGCTGCGTACGAGCCTCCTCAAGCCTTCGCTCCTGCAACGCAATGCAGCCGAGATAATAATGAGCCAGGGCCGCAGTATCAGGAATCTTCGCTGCTTGATTCAACCAAGGCTCGGCAGCCTGGTAGTCCTTGGCCCGGAATAGGGCCGCGCCCATCGCGAGTTTTCCACGCGGATCGTGCGGTTTCAATTTCAGGTACTTCTCGAAATATGGAACAGCCTCCGACGGATCATGGCGAAATGCGGAGGCCGCGCCCATGGCGTAGTTGTATTGTGCGTTCTGCGGATCGAGCTTCACCGCTTTCTCAAACGAATTCCGCGCCTCAGCTATGAGATTCAAGTCCACACAGACAAATCCAAAGTAGTAATACAGACTGGCATTGTTCGGATCCAAATCCTCCGCGTGCGCAAGATAACCGAGAGTCCCCCGATAGTCCTTCTGCTTGTAGGCTACCCGCGCGAGTTCCAGCAGCGACGAGGTCGAGAGATTTCCGCCAGTTGCATATTGTTCGAATGTGGCTCGGGCTTCGGGCAGTCGCTCTGCGCGTTCGTACGAAACGCCCAAAGTGTGAAGCATCTCTGGGGACAAGGCCTGACGAGCTTTCAACGATTCCATCAACGTGATCGCCAGATCGTAACGTTTGCCGAGTTCTAATGCGGGAAGAGCCTGCAGGATATCGGTCTCCGAGAGATCTGAAGCGGCGGCGAGCAGGTCTGCCGTCTTCGTAGCATTATCTCGGTCGCCAAGGGCTGCATAATCGCTGCAGAAAAGCGCGAGAACCTGAGCACTCTTCTGTGACTTTGTTGGAAGCTTTAACGCATTGGTAAGCGACGCGCGGTAATCGCGCTTCTGCAGCAGCAACACCGCGCTCTGATACCTAGCCTCAGCGTTGCTGCTGTCATATAGAAGTACGCGCCGATAAACGTCTAGGGCCTTGACTGCAGCCTGAGGATCAGAGACTGAGCGCTCCTGATACAAGCGTCCCAAATTCAGATAGGCGCCACTAAACTTCGGATCATGCTGAACGGCCAGCTGAAAACTGCGCTCCGCCTCAACGTAGTTACCTTGCTGTGCCGCGATGACGCCGAGAAGGTTCTCGAATCCCGCATCTCCCTTGAATTGGCCCAAGGCCGTCATCGTCGCGAGACGAGCCTGTTTCAGTTCGTGCTGTTGAATGAGCTGTTGAATCTGGAGAATTCTTAATTCTCGAGTGTCGTCGAGGGGAAGTGTAGGAAGAGCCGAACCAAGGACAACGAACCATAGGAGCACGGTACTGCCGGCAAGACCGACTCGCCTGTGATTCCCAAGGAGAGATTGCTTAGTGCCCGGTTTCACAACCTTGTAGGTAATCGACGATGTCCACGATTATATGGAGCAGGTCAACGTCGGCCAGTTCAGAAGTACACTTGTCTGATTTTATCGTGCGGAATGCCATCTCTTCATTACCTGGATGGCAGAGCCATAGCAGCTTCGATTTGTTGTTTTACCTGAGCAGCCCTCGTGCTCTCGGGTACAAGTGTGAGTTCTTGATTGATCTCGGCAAGCGCCTCATCGAATTTCTTCAGCTGCAGACAGATCAGAGCAATCCCTAAATGGATCTCCGGCAGCTTTGGATCCGCTGCTGCAGCTCGTTTATAAGCGGCAAGGGCCAGATCGTATTTTTCCTGAATCGCGTAATCCTGACCCAAGGCTTGCTGCAGCCGAGCCGAATTGGGATTTACTCGAACGATTTCCCCATAAGACCACTCAGATAATTTCAGCCAAGCTTTTCCCAATTGATAGGAATACTCTGCCTCCTGCGGGGCCAGTTCGACAAGCTTTTCCCATTCCTGCACCGCGAGTGTCCACTTCCCTGAAACTTCGTAGGCCTTGGCGAGTTCCATATGGGTTTGAGGCTCCGCGGGCATTAGCACGGCAGCGCGCTTCAGCTCCTGAATGGCCTCAGTGTTCCTGCCAAGCGCGAGGAGACTCGATCCCAACAGCAAGTGCGACGGTCCGTAATCGCGCTGAAGGGCGATCGCCTCGCGAAACCGCGTAACGGCTTCCTGGTGATTTCCGCGCTGTTGAGCGATGACGCCCAGATTATGGAAAATCAGGGGATGCTTCACGCCGCTTTGCAGTGTTTGGGTTAGAACACGGTTCGCAGTTTCCAAATCGCCTGATTTCAGCGCCGCTACTCCCGAGGCGACTTTGTCAGCAACTCCAGGTGGGAGCGTCGATTGCCCCAATCCATTGGTGAGCAAACACACAAATACGAGAATGCTGACCGCATTGGGTTTCTTGAGGTCCATTGCCAGATAGAATCTCTTCGCCGTCCAGTCCCCCTTCCGCAAACTATACAATTTTTGCACGGTCCGACTTGTAGCAGGCCGGGACAGCCGCCGTTGAACTATGCCCCTGCTCGGTCAAATCGGTTCAGGCGATCTGTTGCATCAAAGCTCTCGGGCCGACCATTTGTTGACCGAAGCATCGAGTTCAGTCCAGAAACTCACGAATGCGGCAATTAACGTGTGATTTCCCCGGCTCAAAGTAGCGCGCAAAAGAATGACGGCTGAGGTCCCCGTCAAGCACGCACCCATCGCGTTTGGCGGGCCGCCCCAGCCATCGCTGCTGATAGCTACGTGCCTCATGGTCGCAATCCGTACGCGAAGTGGTCAGCAACAATCGACACAAGAAATAGCAATAGTGAGCTGGATAGGGAAGTCACTTTCGCCGCGAACATCGCGATGGGCATCGTCAATCATTGCCCATGGTTCTAATGCCAACGAATTACGCAGATAAACACAGATTTAGGGATGGACGCAGATCCATCCGGAAAATTTTGGCTGTGACTCGACAACGAATGGAAGCGACTGCATGGAAGGGCGGCAGGTTCAAGTCTCTAAATAACAATCCTCCAAGAAATCTGCGTCCATCCATGAATCTGTGTGTATCTGCGTGAGCCGTTGATTTTGTTTTTGGCAGGGTGGTCGGGCAACGCAGAATCCGCCCCAATCTATAATTACGGCGAATATTGCAGGAACGCTGCACCGCTGGAGTGATGTTTAGGCTCGAAGGTACGACGCAACTACCCCATCACGCCGAAAATCGGAACAGACGGCGCCCGTCTTCCGCTGAGCCAGATGGGAAATTTGGGAGCGCGATTACCTGTCGCTGACGAAGCCTTCAACGCAGTCTGGGACGCGCAGTTACTTGAAGCGCCTACGGGCAGCATTTGGAGGTCGAGAGATGCGACAGATCGACGCGGGAGACGTTCAGCGTTTCATTTCTGCCGCTACTGAAGAGGGTCTGAGTCCCAAAACGATACGGAACCTCTGGGGTACTATCCGACTGATATGGGATGCTGCGCTCGCATAGAAATATGTCGATGCGCAGTTGCCCAAGCCAAAGTTTGCCTCGCAGCCGACGAAAGAATCCGCGCAGTTACACTCTGAGCGAAGTGGCAAAGATCATCAGCGCATCGCAAGGGGAGCAGCGGGTCTTTTATTGGTTAGCTGCCGAAACTGGCCTCCGTGCCGGTGAGCTTGCAGGATTGAAGCTGGCCGACATTGACGGTGAATGTCTTTCGGTGAACCCATCGGTGTGGCACGGCAAGGAGCAGCGCCCCAAAACGGACAATGCACTTCGTAAGCTGGCTTTGTCGCCGCAGCTTGTGTCGCTGCTGTGGAAGCAGATCGCACGGCAAAAGGCGAAGGGCCATGAGTTTCTGTTTTCCTCTGGGAATGGGACGCCATGGGACATGAACGTGTATCGTCAGCGCAGGCTGCGAGCATTGCTCACGTCACTACGCATCACAACCGCAGGATTCCATGCATTCTGTCTTTTCAACGCCGGATTGCTGAACGCATTGCGGGTGCCAATGAGAACCGTCAAAGAACGAATGGGCCATGCTTTTACAGGCCAATTCACCTTGGACGTGTATGGCGGTAAACCAGAATGGGAAAGGAACGTCGAAGCTGCGCGAAGTGCAGGCGCGGAGATCGAGCAAGCAATTCAAAAGCTCGAACTCCAAAACGTTGCGAGGCCTGATTATTTTGTCAGCTTAACTGCAATCCAAAACGAAGCGGCTTAGGAGCTATCCCTCCTAAGCCGTTTGTTTGTAACAGAAGTTTTGGTTGCGGGGGGTGGATTTGAACCACCGACCTTTGGGTTATGAGCCCAACGAGCTACCAGGCTGCTCCACCCCGCAGATTCATACTATCAGTGCAGTCGGCCTTTTGAAAACAGCGCGTGGTGAATCGGCGCGGTGGAGTCTGCAGCATCTATTTCGGGATGGCTTGCATTGCTATGTCTGCGATTTTTCGGAGTTCGGCGCGGCTGGCTCCGCTTGCGGCTTGAACGGCAATTCCCTGGCAGACGCTGACTACATATCGTGCGAGTGCGGCCGGATCTGAATCTGGGGGCAAGTCGCCTTCTGCTTTTGCGCGTCTCAGCCGTTGGTGTAGCGCTTGCTCGCCTGCTTCTCGCCGCAACGTTAGCTCGCGCTTGACGCAACTGGCATCGTCTCCGCAGGCGAGTGCTCCCTGCACGAAAAGACATCCCTTGGGGTGGCGCGCATCGCTCGACGAGTCTGCTGTGCCATAGAGCAGCTTCTCGATCACAGCGCGGGCCGTGCATTCATTTAATGCATCTCGCGAGTAGGCTGCATGGCCCTCTGCGTAGCGATCGAGCACTCTGCGAAACAGCTGCTCCTTATCGCCAAATGCGGCGTAAAGGCTTGGACGATTGATTCGCATGGCCTTCGTCAGGTCCGAGAGGGAGGCTCCTTCGTAACCCTTGCGCCAGAACACTTCAAGGGCCCGATCCAAGGCGCGATTCCGGTCGAAGGTGCGGGGACGTCCGGGTGTCCTGGTCTCTGGCTTGGGCTTCATAGGTGGTTCATAATACGCCGTTTTGTACTGTTCAGTACAATTCTGCACCTTTCCACAGACTGCATACATCTGTACCGTGCGGTATGAAATTCTAGAGACTGGAGAAAAGGCCATGCCAGGGAAGCTTGCAGGAAAGGTTGCAATAGTAACGGGAGCGTCGAAGGGAATCGGCGCGTCGATCGCCAAATACTTTGCCGCGGAGGGTGCATCGGTCGTAGTGAATTATGCGTCGAGCAAAGAAGGCGCGGATCGGGTGGTGAAGGAGATCGCGAGCAAAGGCGGAAAGGCGCTCGCGGTGCAGGCGGATGTATCAAAGGAGAAGGATATCGAACGGCTTTTCAGCGAGACTAAGAACGCGTTTGGACGGCTCGATATTCTTGTCAACAATGCCGGAATCTACGAATTCTCACCGCTCGAGGCTGTTACTGAGCAGCATTTCCGCAAGCACTTTGATCTGAACGTGCTCGGCCTGGTTCTCACCTCGAAGGAAGCGGCGAAGTACTTTGGACCGGAAGGTGGCAGCATTATCAACGTTAGCTCGGCGGTTACGAGCCTGGCGCCTCCGAATACGACGGTTTATACGGGAACGAAGGGCGCAGTAGATGCGGTCACGAAGACGTTGGCGAATGAGTTAGGTCCGCGCAAGATTCGTGTGAACGCAATCAATCCGGGTATGGTCGAAACTGAGGGAGTTATCTCAGCGGGCTTCAACGAAAGCGACTTCCGCAAGCAACTTGAATCGCAAACTCCGCTGGGACGCATTGGCCAGGTAGAAGATGTGTCTCCTGCGGCAGTGTTCTTCGCTTCTCAGGATTCAGCCTGGATTACTGGCGAAACGCTGGTCATTGCAGGCGGATTGCGGTAAGAATCTCTCGACCAGTTGAATCGGCATTACCTGATTTCAGCTCGCCGAGACACGCCGTTTGGAAGACTCGGGTCGTCCCAGGGGCATCCTATCTAGAGCGCAGGAATGGTTGATTTTCTGCGTAAACAGGCGAATGATAGGCCCTAAGCACAAAGCATTTTTCTTTCGAATCAGGGCTTGAATGCTGGTCGTGGTCCCGAGGTTCCTATGAAGTTGTTTCGATTCGTCCCATTGGTCCTGGCAGTGGCGATGACGTCGGCGTTTGCTTCTTCTTCCGACGTCAAAACGATTGATACTTCAAACAAGCAGCCGGCTGTCAAAAATGAGCTCCCACCCGAGCTCCAGGGACGTCCACCTGTAACGAAGCAGACTCGCTTAGAACTGATTCGCACCATGCAGGCCGAATTTGGTTTCGCGAAGAAGCTAATTCCAAAAGGTGAGAAGGGTCTGCAATTAACGAGCAATGGCCAAATCACTCCGGATGATCAATCTGTGGCCATGCAAGTCGCAACGTACGGACCTGCAGCGAAGCCTGGGGACAAGCTTCAGATCACCGATGTCGTAATTAAAGATAGCCAGATCATATTCGACATCAACGGCGGCTCGAAGAAGAAGGGACATTGGTACGATCACGTTCAGGTTGGCGGTGGCGGCGGAATGGTGCCCGTCCATCAGGAGAAGGGAATCAATAATCCCGGATGCACGCTTTCATTAGTCTTCCCAAAATATGTGCCTGAGATGACGTCTGCCGACGTCAAGAAAATGTTGGCGCCTCTCATCGATTTCACCGTGAAGTCTCCGACTCAGGCATACATCGACACGCTGCCTCCAAAGCTCAAGCAATCGATCGAGAATCACCAGGCGCTGGTCGGAATGAGCAAAGAGATGGTGATCGATGCACTCGGCCGTCCACCGAAGCGAATCCGTGAATCCGATGGCCAGGCGGACTATGAAGAATGGATCTACGGTGCGCCTCCAGCGGATGTCCAATTTGTCCGCTTTGTGAATGAGGAGGTAGTTCGCGTTGAGCACATGCAGGTGGGAGGAGAAAAGACGGTCAAAACGGCTCGCGAGGTAAAGGTGAACGCTGTGACCGGGGCCGCGACGATGGTTGACTCGAATGCTCCAGAGACCGCTTCGGCACAAGCTCCAGGCGATGGTGCCGGCGAGAAGACTGCAGAGGCTAAGAAGCCTCCTAAGGCGCCAACGCTGAAACGTCCAGGAGAGGAGACCGAGGAGCAGAAGGGCGCGGTGATTGGAAAGAATTCCGGTGAGCTAGGATCGAAACCGATTCCGACGTCGTCTGGTCCTGAACCGGAGTGGGGAACTAAGCCAGCTTCTTCATCATCATCGACAACGCCTGCAACGAATTCGCCGCAGGCTCCTCTTCCCGGGGAAGGTCAGCTTCCGCCGGTGACGCCGAGATAGAGCGAACGGCGCTCGATTTTCTGTACCTCCAGCCTGGCTTTGAACGGATCGGTCGATATCCATTGAAATCGTGTGTTCGGACTGGGACGTTGTTCTTCGCGTAGAATAGATCCATCATCTTCTACGGAGTCATGAATTAGAAATGGCAAAGATCGCCAAGACAGCCGACCGCAAAAAGGTCATGGATACTTCCAAAAGCACAGACTGCCCAAAGTGCGGCAAGCCGACCCGCATTGTTAAGCGGGTGAAAGATCGTGAGCGCGGCGTAAGCGGAGGAGTATTTATCTCGTGCTCAGCCTGCGAGTTTTACGAAAAGTTATAAAAAGGGAGTTTCAAGAGGAATCAGGCCGGCAGCTTGCCGGCCATTTCTATTTCTGACGTAGGCAGAGCCGCTGCAATCTCGCCCACGATGCCCTTTGCGGCCTGTAAACGATTTGGCGCTCGCAGAATCGGGCGGCCGACTACTATATGCGAAGCTCCCGCGCTTATGGCTGCCGCAGGTGTCGAAATACGTGACTGGTCGCTGGCATCGGATCCGGCCGGACGGATTCCTGGTGTCACAATTGCCATCTCAGATCCAAGGACTGAACGCAATGCCTTCGCCTCTTTTGGGGAGCTAACGACTCCACCGCACCCTGCGACCTTAGCCAGCGTGGCCAAGTATCGGACTTGAGCGCTGAGATCCGCCTTGATGCCGGACTCCTCCAGGTCACACTGCGAGAAGCTGGTCAAAACGGTTACGCCCAGGATTATTGGCGAGGTGGGCTGGCTCATGGCGGCTTCGACCGCCTCCTTCAGCATCCTGCTTCCGCCTGCAGCGTGGACTGTGAGCATGTGGACGCCCAGTTCACACGCGGCCTTTACAGCTCCAGCGACCGTATTTGGGATGTCGTGCAGTTTGAGGTCAAGGAAGACCTTGCGGCCCGAGTTCACAAGCTCGGAAACAATCTTTGGACCCTCTGCTGTGAACAGCTGAAGCCCGACTTTGTAAAAAGAAACGGAATCCGCCAGTTCGTAAACGATCTCTTGGGCGTCAACAGCAGTAGCAACGTCCAAAGCCACTATTAATCGATCTCTTGGGGATCCCACGGCGTGATTCTACCTTGGAAGTGAGCAAAAAAGGCTTATTAGGGGGAGTTATCTTGCCGGATATGGCGGAGGGGTGAGCATGGCTATATCGGAGGTTTGTTCGGGTGCCTTCACTACATCAAGGCGAACCTTGGCTACACCTCGACGGCTCATATTAAGGATTCGGGCGGCGCTGTAAGAAAGGTCGATAATTCGTTCCACTGGCACCGGGCCACGGTCATTAATGCGAACCAGTACCCATCGGCGGTTGAGCAGATTCGTGACCTTCACCCAAGTTCCCAATGGCAAGGTGCGGTGAGCGGCAGTAAGCTCGTACATGTCGTACGGTTCGCCGCTTGCTGTGGGCTTTCCATCAAAGTCTTTGCCGTACCAGGAAGCCGGACCGATGGCGAATGGTTGCCGCCTCTTAGCGACGACTGGCTTCTGGCTGACCTCATGCCTTGAGTCAGCAATCGTCGGAGGCGCTGGAGGATGATCCGATCCAGTAGGCGCAGACGCAGCCATCGATCCCGTGACCAATGCCCCGAGAGCAATAGCATTCAACACGAATTTGTGTACGCGTTTCAAATTACTGTCCACCTCGGTCGTCCGTAACGTCGTGCCTATTAATTATAAGAAAACAAAGCACCTGTTCTGATTTTTTATTTTTCGGCCTTAAAATAACTGTTGCATTCTGGGCCTGAATGTGAGCCGAAAAATGGGCACTTTTTGGGGAGGGCGCGAAAAGTTAGAGGTCCAACGGCAGCTCTGAGTTGTCCACGGACACGGCAATTCAATGAAGCTCATTAAACCATTCTTTTTTAATAGGTTAATAGGGAATGTCGAGAACGCCTCCTAAAGTAATTCTCGCCATCGCAGGCTTCGACCCGTCTTCTGGCGCGGGAATAACCGCCGACCTCAAGACGATTGCGGCTCATGGGCTGTATGGCGTCTGCTGTATTACAGCCGTGACGGTTCAGACGACTCAAGGCGTGCTTCGCTCCGAAGTATTGCAGCCGGACCTCGTTCGGGAGACATTGGAGAGCCTGGTTGCGGATACGCAACCAGCGGCAGTGAAGATAGGAATGCTCGGTTCGGGGTCCATCGCGAGGGAGGTTACAAAGTTCCTGAAGGCTAATTCGCTCGCGAACCTTGTTTTGGATCCCGTCCTGCGGTCTTCCTCCGGGGCCGAACTGCTCGACTCGGAAGGATTGCGGATCCTTAAGGAAGAGATCTTTGGATTGGCGGATGTTGTAACCCCAAACCTGGACGAGGCCGCAGTCCTGACAGGTCAGGCGGTCACTAATGAGAAGGAAATGGAGCTTGCGTGCCGTGACCTTGCGAAAATCGGTGCCAAGAACATCGTTCTAAAGGGCGGGCATTTGGCCAAGCCAGCGGACCTGCTTGCGGCGGGAACCGCGAATGGCCAACGGTTTAGCTGGTTCCGCAACCAGAAGGTCGAAACTAGAAACACACATGGGACTGGGTGCGCTTACTCAACATCTATTGCCTGCAATCTGGCAGTGGGGGAGTCTTTGGATGACGCAGTGCTTCACGCGAGAGATTACGTCGGCGCAGCGCTGCGAGAAGCCTATGACATCGGGAAGGGTACGGGGCCGATCAATCATTTCCACTGGGCCAGGCAAAAGGACTGAATCACTCAGTCAGGTTTCTTACTAACGGGGATTCTCGTTAGCAGGTGAGGTGATGGGACGACCTGTGCTGCGCTCCACCAATACCGGAGCTTTTCCGGAGCGGCGGTTTAGTTCCTGTTGGGCCTGAATGCTGGCTTCGGTTTTGTTGTCGTTCTTGTCGGCCACTTCTTGCAACTTTTTGCCTTCGTCCTCGGCACGGGTGGCCAGGGTCACATGGCGCTCATGATTGTATGCTTCTTTGGCTTTGCTGTAGTAGAAGTTTGCTGATTCGCGATCCCCATTCAGTTCGGCGACATATCCCATGTTGTTCAGGGCGAACGCGTCACCGGGATTAAGCTTGTAGGCCTGAGTGAAGTACTTCAGAGCCTGAGCACGGTCGTTGCGATTGAGCGCAGAAACGCCCTGCTGATTTAAGCGCGCGACGCGCTGCTCAGTGTTGTCTTCCTTGGCTAGAGCCGATTGGACTTTCTTTGCATTGTTGGCAGCGACTTTGCTGATCGGGCGGCCTCGCCAAGACTTGTTCACTGTCACGATCACAGGTTCGTCGGAATTNGCATCGGCAGCCGCGCGATAGTAGTTTATGGCTGCTTCGAGCTCTCCCTGCTTCTCCTTCGTGTAGCCCATATTGTTCAGCGTGAANGGATTTCTGGGGTCAATTCGCAATGCTTTCTGCAAAACGGCATCGGCTTCGGCCACGCGATCTTTGTTGAGCAGACTGATNGCTTCCACGTTCAGGACATTCGACTGCACATTCCCCGTCTGCGCATGGCCGGCGACCTCGGCTACNGTCTTGCCCTTGATGTTGTCGTTGCTCGCGCGGTCCACAGTAGCCTGTGATTTCTGATCCTGAGAGAGCTGATAAAAGCGCTGCGCACGATCAACGTCTCCTTCGAGCTCGGCAATGTAGCCGAGATTGTTCAACGTGAATGGATCATCGGGATCGAGCAGGTACGCTTTGTAAAAGAGCTTTTTCGCCTTGGCGTAGTCATGCTTCTCAACAGCCTTCACACCATCGCGATTGAGCGCCTGTACGGGTGTCGGCTTGCTGCGTTTGGGAATGTTGATTCGCAGCGCCTTTTCCTCGGCATGCAGGAATGAAGCAATAAGCAAGGTTGAGACGGCAAGCAATAAAGTTCGAGTACGGGGACTTTTCACCAGGATCATGAGCCTCCGCATCCGGCAGGAGACAAGGCACAGCGGCCCTTCCGCGGGAGCAGTGGATAGTGGGAGTAGCAGCTCGGGATTTTTGGTTGTATATGGAGCGGGGCAGCTTTCGCGTTGCGCTTCATCACGCGATCCATTCTTTTTGCATCCAACTTCTCTTGGACGCAGAGCTGCTGCTTAAGCGTCTTCTGATCTTTAAGCACCTTGGGGAGAATGATGTTCCGCGTTGCTACCAGCATTTTGACTGCAGCCTTGATCTGCGGAGTTGCGACCGCACAACAGCCGTCTGGAACTGCACCCACGCCGGCCCCCGGTACCCACATGGATCAGTCGACGGTGCAAAGCGTCGGAACAACACCGAACGGAGCTGGAGCCGCTGTCACACAGCCAAAACCGTCAGCTAACGCGACAACGACCATCACGAGTCCGACTGTCGGCGCGGGAAGTTCGTTGGTCGCCAATCCTCCACAGCCAGTCACCAAAACTCTCGGAGGAGGTGGTCTCGTTGATCCTAACGACGTTGCCGACCTGCTCGCACCGAAGCCGCTGCAGCCAAGCAAGCTGTCGCTGATCGGTGGAACCGTGAAGAGCATCGATCAGATTCGCGACAACATGACAGTCCGCATCTACGACGCCGGAACCATGAAGCTGAAGTTCGATCAGAGAACGCACTTTTACCGTGACGGCAAAGAAACCACGCAGCTAACGGTGAAGAAGGGTGACCGCGTTTACCTTGACACGCAGCTCTTTGAAGGCAAAGTGTTTGCCAAAAACGTGCACGTTGAATCTGGAAGTCGCAGTGCAGATGCCAGCGGTCAGATCGTAAGTTTCAATCCCAAGACTGGCGACATGGTTGTTCAGGATCAGCTGGCCGGAAGTTCCGTGAGATTCCGAGTCGATTCGCAAACGACGATCAAGCAAGGCGACGCGAAGACGACTGCGAACGCTTTACGTCCCGGATCGCTTATAGCTGTGAAGTTTTCACCACGTTCACGAAGCACTGGCAGCGCCGAAGAAGTATCGATCATCGCAGCGCCGGGCACCTCATTTACATACTTCGGTCGGGTAACGCACCTCGACCTGCACACCGGATTGCTTGCAATAGAGAACCAGGCTGACGGCAAGGTCTACGACATTCATTTCGATTCCTCGACGCGGATCCCCGATAATCTAACTGTGGGAAGCCAGATCACAGCAGTTGCGATGTTTCGCGGACATGACTATGTCGCGCAGAGTATCGAGGTAAATTCTGGTCTCGAACGAACCGCTATGACCGAAAGCGAAGAGAATGCCGCTGCTGCCGCGGATATCGAGAAGCACGGGGAAAAGGATAAGGATCGATTGAAGAATGATCGGTCCAAGAAGGACAAGAAACGCGATAAAGACGATGATCAACAGTAGAGACCCAGTCCGTTTTCGCGGACGTTTCTACCCGCATAAAAAAGCCCGCCACAAGGCGGGCTTTGTGGTTCATGGGGAGAAAATCTCTACAGCTGCGGTGTCTTCCGATTGTTCAGCAGAATGCCGCAAACAAACGCTACGCCGGCAGCGATCAGCCATTCCCCGCGCCAAATCTGAATCGCCTGCCAGTCAACTAAGGTCGACGCGGAATAGATGAACCCGGTCATCACGCCCGCTCCGATGCAGATCAGCCCGATAATGAAACAGACCATGGCGCCGACGCTCAGCCCGAGACGGCTGCGGATCTGATAGAAATCCAATGCCTCCCAACGGCTCTTCTTCCGCCTCGGAGCACCTTCGCGGGCGCGTCCGCACATTCGGCAGAAGGGAGAGTTCACGACAAATTCTGCGCCACAGTGATCGCAGAGATCGTTCCGCTTCTGCGGTTCGGCTACCGGAGCATCAGGCTCAGTATCTATTGATGTTTTGCCTGCGGATTCGGGAGCTTCTTCCTCCCAATGCTCGTAATCAAGCACGGGCTTCCAATAACCGCCTTCACGCCTTAGAGGATTGGTGCTCATGGGGAATGTCCTACAGCAACATTCGCACGTCGAGAGCCAAAACGGAAAGTCCGTAAGTGCTTGATTTAAATGGGATTAATTTAGCCCTTTTAACAGCGCGAGCAAAGAGAGCGTGAAAGTTTTACCGCTCCCTTTCAAAATCGTCAGTGCCGGTACCACGTAAGTTACGTGGTGGCATCTGGATCAGCTTGGGCTGGTCCTGCTCAAGCCAGAACTTCAGCAGGATGAGGTCAGTTGGCTGAAAGTTGACTGAGTGAGGACGGCTCGAGCCATCGTTGAACAGCTTCCGATCGAGAAGATGATGGAGCCTGTCGACAGAGATCTTCAACTCTGCTGCCGCTTCTGCTTCGGTATAGAACTCCTTGGTGGTCCTGGCGGGCCTATGCATATGTGGTGGTTTCTCGATCCTTCCGGGGGCAGCATCTTTGTACCTGTTTCAGAGTACCCGGAGTATCAGGTAAACTTCGCAAGTACCCTGCCATGAAGCCTTACCCGGTTCTTAGCTCGCCGGACCGACCTCGAGCGGCGCTTCTACTGTGTTTACTCGGTGCCTTGGTAGTAACCGGTCTTTGGACTCCTTTCACAGCGCTGGCCTCAACGACCTTGTCAATTCCAGCCAGCCCTTATCGGGCTGATCAGGATCCCCAGGTAAAGCTAGCACTCGACGATTTTTACAACCTGGAATATGACAAGGCGGTCTCAGAATTCGACCGCATTGAAAAGGCCCATCCAGATGATCCTTTCGCGGTGGTTCACGTTCTGCAGGCCACCGTTTTCCGCGAACTATATAGGCTGAACCTACTGGATACGACACTCTATGCTCATGATGGGTTCCTATCTGGGAAGGCAGTGAAGGGTGATCCAGAAGTGCGAGCCCAAGTCGACCAATTGACGGCACGCACGACCAAGCTGTGCGATGCTCGGCTGGCAAATGACTCCAATGACGTTGAGGCGCTGTACGTCAGGGGAGTGGCAAGAGGCCTGAAGTCGACGTACATAGCCCTAGTCGACAAAAGCTTTCTCCCGGCGTTGCGGAGCGCAGTTGCAGCGCGTCGCGATCATGAGCGCGTTCTACAACTCGATCCTAAGTACATCGACGCTAAAACAGTCGTCGGCGCACACAACTATGTTGTTGGCAGCCTTCCAATGCCAGTGAAGGTCATTGCAGGAATGGCCGGTTTAGGAGGAAACAGGAAACGGGGACTCGAGTATCTGCAGCAGGCGGCCAAAGAAGGTCGCGAGTCGAGTGCAGATGCTCGCGTTGCGCTGGCCTTTTTCCTTCGACGCGAGGGCCGCTACGATGATGCCAGTGCGGTAGTAGAGACGTTAACTAAACAGTACTCTCGGAATTTCCTCTTTGCCCTTGAACACTGCAATCTCCTCAAGGATGGAGGTAAGGGACCTCAGGCTGTGACGTGCTATGAGAAGCTGCTGGACGGAGCGAAGTCTGAAGAGTTTGCGAATCCTCACATCGAATTTGCTGCCTTTGGACTGGCAGAAAGCTTGCGCGGACAGAAGGACTATGACGGTGCGCTGAGGCAATACGAGTTCACTGCGAATGTCCCCAGCGGACAGCTCAGCCTGAGGCAGCGCGCCAGTCTCGCCGCCGGAGAGATGTACGATGCGCTGCGCAAACGCGATCAAGCTGTGATTCAATACCAAGCCGTAATTGCGCAGGACAATTCCTCGGCGCAGGCTGAGATCGCTCGCAAGCTGCTGCGCGAGCCTTACCGTCCTCAGTGATTGGATTTGACTACGGGAACCTTTCCGCGACTGAATGCGTTTCTTCCATTGGAGGACTTATGTATTGCAATTTTTGTGGACGAACGATGGCCGACGATTGTCTCTATTGCTCCGCTTGCGGGCGGCAGCTCGGAGCGAAGGTGGTCCGTCGGCCCCTGGAACGCGCACGTGAAGGTCGAAAGATCGCCGGAATCTGCATGGGATTGGCTCGCCATCTCGACGTCGATGTAACTCTCATTCGGTTGCTCACGCTCGTCGCGGCATTGTTTACCGGAGTCGGATTTATCGCATATTTAATTGCCTGGATCGTGATTCCTGAAGAGCCCGTTATGATGCCGCAGCACCAGGTTGTACCGACCCATTCTGGGCCGCCCGTGACCTAGAGCTCTGGCTGCTACTGCAGCATGGAGGCGATGCATGTTTTTCGGCCGATCCTGGAGTGAATGGATCGCGCAGTACGCAGGCAGCCATCAGAATGCCGTGAATCGTGTCTGCCACACGATCGGCATTCCGATGATCATTCTTTCTCTAGTTCTTACGCCGCTAATTCCATTCGTCTCCGGTTTCTGGCGAGTTCCACTTTTACTCTTCGCAATCGGTTGGATCTTTCAATTCGTCGGCCACGCCTTTGAGGGCAAGCCTCCGGAGTTTTTTCATGACTGGCGGTTCTTACTCGTGGGTGCGCGATGGTGGGTGGCGAAGATGAGAGGCAAGGCTTAACCAGAAAGACCGAGTGAAGGTCACGAAGGAAACATCAAGGTCACGAAGTTGCAGGTTGTTGTTGTGTGGCGCAGTGGATTGCTCCGAGTCCCCAGATGAAATCGCCGCAATAGATGCCTACGACGTCACGATCCGGAAACAGCTCCCCGAGAATACTCAAAACTGCTCTGTCGTTTGGGTCGTTGAATGTTGGAACCAGCACTGCAGCATTTGCGATGTAGAAGTTGGCGTAGCTCGCCGGCAAACGCTGTCCGCGAAACCAGACGGGCGAAGGAAGCTCGAGTTCAATTACATTCAGACGCTTGCCATCCTGATCGGTTGCGTTCCGAAGGCGCCGCAGATTTTCTTGCAGAGGCGCGTGGTTCGAGTCAGAAGTGTCTTTTTCCACGACAGTGACTACTGTGCTAGGTGACACAAACCTCGAAATGTCATCCACGTGGCCGTGGGTATCATCGCCTGCGACTCCGCTCCCCAGCCAAATTGTCTTGTTGATGCCGAGATAGTCTGCGAACAGCTTTTCGAGCTGATCACGAGTCGTGCCTGGATTTCGTTGTTGCACTTCGCTCAACAGACACTCTTCGGTTGTGAGCATTGTGCCGCGACCGTTCACATCAATACTGCCGCCTTCGAGCACGACACGTTTTGGCTTGCCATTGATTGCTAATTCGGGTTGCCAGCTTTCGATCCCGAACTTCTGGGCGATGAGCGCGGGAAGTTTTTCGTCTTTCTTGTAGTTCGGGTACTTCGCCCAACCGTTGAATTGCCAGTGTGTAAGGGCCAGCTTGGGATTATCGTTCCGCGTAACAAAGATCGGACCAGAGTCGCGCGTCCAAACGCGGTCGGTTTTCCAGCGAAAGAATTCAACTCGATCAAGTGGAACGTGCGCGTGCTTCAGAGTGCTCTCAGCAGCGCGTTGATGTGCGGCATCGTTAACGATGATTCGCGCCTGCTCACCACGCACAAGGTGGCGAACGATGTCGGCATAGATCCACGGAATCGGTTGGAATTTTCCCGGCCAGTCGTCGCGATTGTGTGGCCAGGCGATCCACGTTGCCTCATGCTGCTCCCATTCAGCAGGCATGCGATATCCGAGTGAGGCTGGGGTAGCTGCTTGCTTTCTCTTCAACTCTCACCTTTAACGAACATAACCACAGAGTGCACGGAGGACACAAAGGGAAATAGATGTCAGTTCCCGACGTCCTCTGTGTTCTCACTGTCCTCTGTGGTTAATCAGTCCAAGAAGCGATGCGTAATGCCCTCGTAGCTTTCGATGCGACGGTCTCGCAAGAATGGCCAATTCCGCCGGACTTCGTCGATCTCACTTAAATTCACTTCTGCGCATAGGATCTCTTCGCGATCGTGCGAAGCCTCCGCTAGCACGCGTCCAAAAGGATCGGCAAGGAATGAGCCTCCCCAGAATTCGAGACCGGGGCCTTTCGCCTCATTTCCGCGAATGTTCCCGGTTTCGTGACCAACTCGATTCGCGACCGCAACGAATACCCCATTGGCGATGGCGTGCGCTCGCTGAATCGTCCGCCAAGCATCGTGCTGAGCGACTCCATACTGCTGCTTCTCTGCAGGATGCCAACCGATCGCAGTCGGATAGAACAACACCTGAGCCCCTTGGAGTGCGGTGAGCCGAGCGCCTTCCGGATACCACTGATCCCAGCAGACTAGCGTGCCGATGCGTCCCATTTCGGTATCAAAAGTTTTGAACCCGAGATCACCCGGAGTGAAGTAGTACTTCTCGTAGTAGAGCGGATCATCAGGGATGTGCATCTTGCGATACAAACCTTTGATCTGCCCATCGCTGCCGATCAGCACTGCGGTGTTGTGATGAAGGCCACGGGCGCGCTTCTCGAAGAGCGATACAACTACGACTGCTTTGGTCTCGAGCGCAACTTTCGACATTGCCTCCGTCGTCGGCCCGGGAATCGTTTCCGCGAGATCGAAGAGTGCGGGATCTTCCCGCTGACAGAAATATTGCGTACGAAACAGCTCCGGCAAACATATGATCTGCGCGCCGTTTCTTCCGGCCTCGCGGACGCGGTGAAGCGCCTTGTGTAGATTCGCGTCCGGATCTGGCGAGCAGGAGAGTTGAATCAATCCGATTTGGAAGCGATCATTAGTCATGAAAATCAAAAACAAGAGCGAACACGAAGTTCCCGAAGGAGACATCGAAGGTCACGAAACTCTTTCGTGTCCTTCGGTTTCGCCTTCGTGACCTTCGTGTCCGCTCCTCTCTGCGTCTTACTCGAAAATCAAAATGGCGGCGGCGATCACAGTGGTCCAGCGACCGTGCTTGTCGCCTACCGCTGACTGCGTAATGTTCGCCGTGCGCACGATCTTGTTCGAGATACGATATATCTCCTTTTTCTCATCCCAGGACTTGTCGGCGTCGAACTCTACATCGAGTGTTGTGGCCAGCATCTCGGCCGCGAGTTCTTCCGCGTAGTCGCCTGCCTGGTCGTCGGTTTCGCCGTAGCTGTGGTGCTCGCTCATGTAACCGTAGGTGCTGCGGTCCGTCGGGATTGCCACGCCAATGCTTGAGGCCAGCAAGCGATGCGGTTCCCGCGTCGAGTTCTCGGCTACAACTGCGAAAACGACCTCGCCGTGGTGGAGATATTTCTGGCCCTCTTTGCGGGAGATCAATTTGCAATGCGGCGGAAAGATGGAGGAGACGCGTACCAGGTTTTGCGATGCGATGCCGGCGTCTCGAAGTGCCAGCTCAAAGGAGGTCAAGCGCTCTTTGTGTTTTCCCACCCCTTTGGTGAGAAAGAGCCGCCTGGGAACCATGTCTTTGCCCAATTCAAAAATCCTCCGGAAAAGGCGTACGGAAAAACTAAAGCTAACAGAAATTGTGCACTGCGCGGGAGGGAAAATGTTTAAGCAGTATGAATTCCTTGGGCCTCAGGAGTGAGCCAGTTTCTTTACGGCTTTTTTATGAACTGCGATCTCCATGAAGGCGCGAGCGGCGCGGCTGAGAGTCTTGTCCTTGCGATATACGAGAGCCAGGTCGCGGGCGATCGGTGGATCGATGAAATTCAGCGCGGCCAGAGTTCCCGCACGCAGCTCGTCGGAGATGTTAGATCTTGCAACAAAGCCAATTCCAACATTCGCGGCGACAAAGCGCTTCAGTAGTTCGCTGGAGTCAAGTTCCATCGATACATGTGGTTTTAGTTGGGCTTCTTGAAAGACGTCATCGATTGCGTCGCGTGTCCGTCCGAGTTTTGGAAGGACCAGGGGATATTTTGCAATTTCCTCGAGACGTGCATGAGAAAGCTGGGCCAGAGGGTGTCCAGGCGCCGCAATCAGCACGAGTTCGTCATGGTGAATGGGAAGTGCCGTAAGCCGAGAGTCCTTCACCGGCATGGATACCACGCCAAAGTCCACGGTTTGATCGATCACGGATTCGAGTGTCTTGGCTGTCTCAGCGCGCTGAATGCTGACGGAGACTTTTGGATACTGACGCTTAAAATCCGCAAAGACCTCGGGCAAAATGTAGAGGCACGTAGCCTCGTTGGCGCCCACGACGATCTCTCCGCGCGGCGTGCGCTCCATCTCTGCAATTGTGGTTTTGACCGACTTCAATGACCGCAGCGCCTCTTCGGCGTAAGTCTGAAATGCTTTTCCAGCAACCGTAAGCGTCACCTTTGCGCCGGAGCGGTCGAAAAGCTTTGCTCCTACTTCCTCTTCCAGAGCGCGAATTTGCGACGAAATCGCAGGCTGAGTACGAAAGCAGCGTTCTGCAGCTTTGGAGAAGCTGGAATGTTTGGCGACTTCGAGGAAGGAGTTGAGTTGGTCGAAATCCATGAGCCCGGTCAGAGTCTTGGTCCGTATCGTACCCCGGATTTCGAGATTCCGCAGAGGAAACGCTAATCCGTAGAGGATGCAGCATGTTCCATCTCTACCAATTGGTTAGAATCAAGCCGTGGTGCAATCCAGAAATCTCTTAAGAGCTCACGCGGTTAGCCGCGTTCTGTGGAGGCTCAGCAACCGCCACTACGCAGTGCGGGGCGGAGTGGCCGCTGCGAAGAGTGTGGGAAAAGCTACTGCGCGTGCCACTCGGG
>AP72_2010_repI_A001DRAFT_1000010_pt1 | contig 34203 bp, 39 predicted proteins | sample AmaPasrepliIA001_FD_9535 | JGI IMG/M metagenome (IMG submission 9535)
ATTGCGTGGAAGAGAGATCAATCTCTTTTTGAGATTATGAAGAGATTGCTAAAGACTCCTCCACTTGAAAAGCGCTCTTATAATGAGAGCCTTAAGATTTGGACGTATCTTGGAACGAGTGGATTTTCGCTCCTTGAGATTATTCAAGACACCTTTACGAAATTGAGAATGGGTGTTGAGTTTAGGGAAGTACAGGATCTTGAATCTCAAGTTGCAGCAGGTGGGATAGCAGTTGCGAAGCAGAAGAAAATTGATCCAAAAACTTTCTTCTATAATGCTGCGCCTATTTCGCATGAGATAACACGCGAGCAAGCATCAGCAAAGCTGAAAGAGCTTTTTGCAGTTACTGATAAGCGTAGCTATAGAGTAGCAGCGCTTGCGTTCCATCCTGACAGAAATGGTGGGGATGGGAGAAAGATGTCGGAACTGAATATGTACTGGAGAATACTCAATGCAAGCAGTGAAAGCTAAGAAGAGGCGCTCTCCTCTTGAAGAGCGTCTATTGGAATATCAGAGAATGGTACGGCTACAAAAGCGTATCCTTAAGCATGGAGAGAAAAACAACCCTGTAGTTACTCTTGCACTTGATATGATAAAGCGCAAGATTGGAGAATGAGAATGACCTTTATCGTGAAGAAAGATCCAAATGCTGCCAAGAACGCGGCTATAGCAGCAGCAAAGGCTAAGGCTTTACGCCCTAGCGAGAATCCAGAGGCGGGTGCTATCATGAAATATGTGGCACCATCTGAAACGAAAGAGAGAATTCGCATAATCTTTGATGACAGTGGTTCTATGTCCTCACAGATTGAGAATGCGAAGACAGGTGTAACAGAGTTTATGAGGAATTGTGTACCTAACAGTACTGCTGTTAGTGTGCATTTTCTTTGCACAAATAACGAAGAGAGCGCGAAGCTTGAGAATCTCAGCGCTGATCTTCCCTCTCAGAGCACAGCTCTCATGGCACTTCACGTGAGTCTGGGAGGAACGCCACTATTTACTAAGATGGCAGAAGTTGTGAAGATGCCTCTTACGAATAGAATGGTAGCATTCACTGACGGAAGTCCTACGGATGATCTGCTTCCGTATAATCCCACAAAGCATGGACTTCCAAAGTGGCTTGAGAATGCAGATATCATCATTGCGCAAGCTCTTGAGCGCAAGATTCCGATTGATACTGTGTTCTTTGGAGGAGAGTACAGCGAGAATGAAATTGCGCTGCTGAAGTACTTCTCAGAGAAAACTGGAGGAATCTTCCTCCACTTCAATCCTGCGAAGGTAAATTTCAGGACTGCGTTCAAGTATCTTGCACCTAGCCTACGGCTAATGCTGCAATCACCATCTTTCAAAGCAGAGCTTGAAGCTGGGAGGAAGAACTAGCATGGAAGCAATGCTTGTTTCGGAGCAGATTGAGAAGATATTGGGGGATAAATTTCCCAATGTCTTCTCGAAGTATACGAACCAGAATTCACATATGTATGAGCTTCAATTTCCGAAGAACATACAAGATGCGAATTCAATAAAGCTCATTCTATATGTAAGGAACGCGGGAATGAAGTATACATTTCTGTTACCTTGCAAGATAGAGAGTGCGAAGTTGGAGAGAATGGAGAAGATGCGCTGATATGGCTCTTGATTTCAATCTCAAAGCAAAGAATCTCCCTGTGGAGATTCAAGTACAGATTGGAAAATTAACACACAAAATGATAATTCTCCAATTTCCTGCCTTCTTTGAGAGGATAGAGGAGGGTCCGATAGTACGGACCTTTTTCTTTAGACCAACAGAAGGTGCGCTGTTTAGCAAGATCCTCTCTAAGGAAGAGGAACTAGCAGGAACTCTAAATGTTGAGAGTGTGAGGATAGAACGTGTATCAGGACTTGTCTCCATTGCAGTTCCTAGGGAGGATAGGCAGCTTATTAAGTTTGATAGCTGTCTACATGAATTACTCAGTTCTAGTTCAACGCGCAGTATGGCTTTACCACTCCTTATGGGGCAGACTCCTAAGGGGGATTATCTGTATGCTGATCTTTCTGAGCAGCCACATCTCCTTATCTCCGGGAGTACTGGTAGCGGGAAGTCTGTTTTTACTTCTCAGCTTATTGCATCTTTGGCTCTGTTTAAGAGTCCTAAGGAGCTGAGTTTTACGCTTGTGGATACAAAGAATCTGGATCTTGTGTTCTTTGAAGATCTAGCTCATGTCTCAAGTGTGATAAGACAAGTGGATGACTTGCGTACAGCACTAAGCGGTGCGCTTCAGGAAGTACGTCGAAGAACGCAGTTAATGAGTGGATTTGCAAGAAATATAGCAGAGTGGAATAAACTCTGCTTAGGACAGAAGCTCAAGTACAAGGTTTTTATTGTAGATGAGCTTGCTGATGTACTGGATCAGGATGAAGTAATGTGGGCAGGGGTGCCTAAGAAAGATAGGCCCACCTCTATCGCGACGTTATTGAAGCAACTTGCACAGATAAGCCGCGCAGCAGGTATACACTTGATTGTTGCTACACAACGGCCTTCAGTGAAGGTTCTCTCAGGAGATATCAAAGCGAACTTTCCTGCACGCATTTGTTTCAAGCTTCCCACAATGGCTGATTCACGAGTTGTTTTAGACGAGAATGGAGCAGAGAATCTTCTTGGAAGAGGAGATTATCTTTATAAGATCGCAGGCTCGGATGTTATAAAGAGAGCGCACTCTGCTTTTGTAACCACAGATGATATTGCGCTCATCACAGCACAGCATTCACAGATAAGGGAGACGTACGCAAGCGTATGAGAAGCCCCCTCTTTTGTAACAACCCATCTTGTGATGAGCAGATAGGATGGGAGTATGAAAGCCCACGTACTATCTATGGCCAAGATCCTCCAGAGGTAGAACTCTTCGATGAAGATCTTGTGGATGATGAAGGCTATGGATATTGCAGTGAACGTTGTCAAAAGCACGTAAGTGCTAGAGAAGAGGAGCAGGAGAATGAGTCCGAAGGATAAGAAGCAGTGTCCGGCTTGTCATGAGTGGTTCCACATAAGAGGAATTGGGAATCACATCAGAGTAGCACATCCAAAGATATTTTATCATCAGACTGGAGGAGAGCTTCACAGGGATAAGAGTGGAATGCCTCTTATCCTAAAAGGAAAACAAGCTACTATAAACGAACCCACAGATCCTCCATGTGAGAATGAATTGGAGCTTGCGCAGGAAAGAATCAAGAACTTGCAACTACAACTTGATCGTGAAAGAATCAAGGTTGATGTTCTTGAAGGACTCTTCAATGAAGTACTTGATAGGATAAGATAGTAGCGGATGCTTACATCGGGGGTTAGGTCGCCTAAGCAGGTTTTCCACAGGTGCGCGTAACCCCTTGATTCCAAAGGCAAATCTCCGCTTGACCAGTGATTCGAACCATGCGACACTTGAGGAATGCACAGTCTTATGAAAGCACTTTCAGAAAAGAACGATTGTATAATCTGGCAAGGTACTATAAGTGATGGTTATGGAACGATACGATTTAAAGGAAAGACCTGGCGCATTCACAGACTAGTGATGATGCTTTATAAACCTGATGAGTTTACAGAAGATTGCTTTGTATGTCATCATTGTGATAATCCTGCGTGTTATAATATAAAGCACTTATATATAGGAGACGCACAAAGTAATATTAATGATATGATAGAACGTGGGAGGCAAGGAAGATTATCTCCAGCAATGGGGCGTTCAAATCCGAAAGGAATGTTGAATTTAGTTGGAGTGAAGAGACGAATGCTACGAAAGATTTACCCGTATGCAAGAGATCCATTACACCCAGAAAAAGGTGATATTAAAGTAATAAATGATCAAGAATTTAAAAAATTAAAAAGAGAACGAGAAAAACAAGTAAGACAAAATTATAAAGAGTTTTATGAGAAGATTCGCGAAAGAAGAAGAAAGAGGAGAGAAAATGAGAAAGCACTCAAAGAGCAGAGGAAATACGAGCACGATAACAATTCCAACAACAGTGAGAATAACCCATACACAACTACAAGCTCTTAAATCTCTTCCCTCTCCAATAAGCACATCTGTAGTAGTGCGCACGTTGCTTCAAGAATTCCTAGAGGGTAGGCTACCGCAAGTACACTCTCTAATTATTGCTGAAGCAGCACGCGCAGAGCAAGCTTTTCTCAACACTCAATTTTAGGAAAGGAGGCACTACGTGCCTGAGCCTGAGAATCCTCCCCCACAAAATAGCGAAGCTGAAGAGCAGAAAGAGGTGAATACATGCGAAGTATGCACTACAGATAATCTTCTGAAAGCAGTGGGGATAAAGAGATGTCTGAAATGCAATGATCTTTATTGTTTTCACTTCTGCTCTACGATTGATCCTGACAACTACTGCGTTGATTGCCTCAATGATTTAACTCTCCTGAAAAATGAAGAAGTCTATAAGCGAGAAGATTGGGATCTCGAATCTGATCGCGTGAAGCGTATTATTAGGAGAGCGCGCACGTTTAAGATTGGAGGCACGGACTTTCTGTTTGCACAGAGAATGAATTCGCAGATATCAGATGCGGAGCTTGAGCTTAAGATTGAGTACTTTAAAGAGCAAGTCTCGCATATGATTATGGAGCGCGAGGAGCGCAAGATTAAGAAATATACTGCTGAGAAAGCAGCATCTATTAAGATCGGAACAGCATCTCTCACAACTAGCGTTAAGACTCCAACAGCAGTTACTGCAAAGACTCAGATGGATAAGAATATGGCGAAGCTAAATGCTGTATTCTCTTCCCTTGATCCTGCTTCAGCAGCGAAGTTGATTTCAAATCTCCTGAAAGGAAAGAAAGCATAATCATGAATGAAAGACAGAAAGCGGATCTTATCACGCTCACAGAGCGTTATGAGTTGCCTTGGTTGAGAGTGGAAGGTGGTCAGCTACTCTTGGTTGTAGATAACCACCTTCTCTCTACGCATAGAAGCTGTGCTGATGCTTTTATCTTACAGCACGTTCTTGGATATCACCCGAAGCCCGGATTCGGAGTTCCAAATCTCAGGCGCTGGTTCTTAGACTTTGGCCTGATTTTCCACAAGCAGATGGAATCTTATTACAAGCGCTTCCGTGAACCTGCATTCAATCCTATCGATTGGGCGACAGAGTGTATGCCGCTGTGGAATAAGATGGAAATGGATAAGAATTATGGAGAGCATCCAGAATACAAGACGATTGGGGGAGTAAAAGGACTTGTAGCTTTGCTAATACAGTATGCACATAGATTTAAGGGAGAGAATGAGAAACTCAGGATTCTAGGAACAGAAATCTCTTTCGGGAAAAGAAGAGAGATCACTCTCTATGAGGATAGTGATCTCTGCATCTGTCTTGCGGGAAGAATAGATATTATAGTAGATGACGGATTCTTTATAATGCCAATGGATCATAAGACAACTGGGACTTTTAAGAGAGATCCTCTAGATCGTTATGTTATTGATGAAGGGCCGACAGGGTATATTTATTCGATGAAGAGAATCCTTCCTAAGTATGTACCGGAAGAATACATTACTAAAAGAAACTGCAATCGTATCCTTATTAACATGATTTCCAAGAGCGTTCCTAAAGAAGATACGATGGATCGTTTCAGGCGTTTGCCTATATGGAAGAGTGATCTCCAACTTCAACGCTATGAACAGCGTATGCTCGCATCCTGTGAGAATCTCCTAGACGATCTCACACGCTTTGTACGCGGGGAAGCAGTAGCTAGAGACACAAGCCATTGTGCGAATTGGTTCTATGGGAAGTGTACGTACTTTGATATTCATTCTCAAGCAGATGAATTCGGAGAGCAGGCAACCCTTAACAATGGATTTGTTCGCCTTCCCATATGGGATACAGAGAACATTTCCCTAAATGGAGTCTAAGATGGCAGATGTAAAAAAAGCTGAAGAAACAGCGAGCGGCCAAAAGCCTCCAGCTTCTAAGAAAGCTGGAAACATATTCTCTCCTTTAAAGCCGGGAGAGTATATAGATCGTTGTGCGTGGATATTGCCTAACAAGCTTCAATGCTGGAAAGCTGGAGAGGAAATCGTTACCTCTACGAATGAAAAGGGAGATGAAACGCACTATCAACTCTGTGAGAGGCATGTGAGGATACAGAAAGCTCTTGACGCAGGAACGTTAAAGAGTGAGGCGATAAACACTCCCTATAAGGAGCTTACAATAGCGCCTCCAGCTACTCCAGCAGGATTTGAAGAGGCAAAGCCTCAAGAAGAGGCAGAGCCTGTAAAGGAGCAGCCTGCTAAGGAAGCTCCGAAAAGTGAAAAAGAAGAAGAAAAGCCAAAGCATGAAGGCTTCTTCCACCATCACACCGCAGAAGGCGAAAAGAAAGCCGGAGGCTAAAGATGACAAACGCAAAGACAAAAGGAAAGGAAAAAGAGACAATAGTAAAAGACTATCGTCTTCTAGATCAAAGCGGAGGAGATAACATACATCTCTGTGATTACATTCTTCCAAATAACCAAAGCTGCTGGGTAGCTGGATATTGGGAGGTTACGGATGGAGATAATATCTATCAGCTTTGTGATAGGCATAAGCAGATTCAAGAAGCATTGGATGCGGGGATTATTGAGGATGCCCCTCCTTATCCAATACAACCATAGGGAGGTGAGAAATGGCAGTAACGAGAACATATGTCACTCTGGATGCTACGAATAGATTCCAGAGATGCCAGTATCTTATGACTTCTGGTGCTCAGGATAATAGAAGAGCAGAGTTTCAAGTTACAGATACTGCACTTCCTGTGAATAACCAGATATACTATGTCTGTTACCCTCATGGAAACGTGCTTAGGGCTATAGACAACACACTCCTTACAAGCAGTGGGAGTCAAAAAACTGATCAAGTAATCGCTGCTGATTCAACCGCAGGACATGATGATGGAGTGGGATATTGGACACCTACTCTGAAAGATACGAAAAACAGAAATAATTCTGGAGCTAAAAACTCCATACCGTAAGAAAGGATGATAGCATGGGAACCGCTCAGGGAAATGTCTTTGCAGGAATCTCAGGCACAGCGTCAGAGACGCTAAGTGCTACGGGAAGATTGAAAATCGCAATCGTAGGCAAACCCAAAGCAGGTAAAAGCTGTCTCGCAGCTACTGCTCGCACGCCGATGCTATACTATGACTTCGACGATAGGCCAGAGAGCCTCGCTGGGAAGCAGGGACTTTTGGTTAAATCTAAACCCACAATGCTGGATGTGGAGACGGATCTCTCTATTTTGAAAGCGAATAAGATCAAGAATCTCCCTCTACCTGCGACGGTATGCTTTGACACCGTAACTTTTATGCAGCGCGCTATGGAAGATGAGATCTTCCGTCAATGTAAGGATTTATATAGAGAGATATCCGTTGGCAACTCCACGAAAGTGAAGGTGCGCAAGGGATGGGATGTGATTAATGGGATTCAGAGATATGTGGGATATCTCATTAGTGAGTTTACTGCTCTTGCTGTTGACATTATCTTTGTTTTCCACGAAAAGAATGAGAAAGATTATACAGAGTCAACCAAGGAAGAGGCAGCTTATACTGGACAGCTTACCACTGATCCTCAATATCTCAGCTCTTGTCTCTCTCTTTTTAATGAGGTATATCACATTAAGATAGATGAGAGACAGAGATACGTCTGCGAATGCAGACCTAATAGTAGTGGGAATTGGAATACAACTCTGCTTCTAGATGCGAACGAACCACCGAACATTTTGGATATGATTCGGAAACACGAACAGAAGCGTGCTACGCTTCTAAAGAAATAAGGAGAATGAAAATGCCATTTGGGATGAATTTCAATAGGGAGCAGTTACATGGAAAGCCACCAGCACCTCCGGGGTGGTATGTGCTACAAATCAAAAACTTCAAACCCAAAGTCGCGGGAGATAATAAAGATTCTGTCTCTCTGAATGCGGAGCTTGCGATTGTTGGGAGTGGGGAACAAGATGGGAAGAGAGTATTTTGCTCACTCAACTCTAAAGCTGGGTGGATTCTCTTTGATTTCGTTCATGGTACTGGTTTGGATATGGAAGAAGTCCAAGACGGGAATCAAGGAACAGAAGCTGCGTCATTCACAATCCCAGGGGTGTTCGAGAATGCAGATAAGTTTCCAGATGATCCAACGCAGTGGAAATACCTTGGTCCTCTCACGAATAAAACTCTGGAAGCAGAGCTTGCGATCACAGAGTATCAAGGAAGACAAAGAAATGAGGTTCGCCAATTTCGTTGTGCAGTACAAAATTGTACGGAGAAACACACTACTAATCTCTTATCAGGGAAATGAAGAAGAGGAAGATGATTAGGTGGATGTGTCAATTCATCAACTCGAAGGGTGTGATCTGCGATAAAGCAGCAGTCGCGAGATTACACTTTGGCGTGGATCACCCTTTCGATTTTGTTGATGTTTGTGAAGTTCACAAAAAGGAATACCGCTATTATACTTGGTATCAATCTCTCTCAGATTGGAATGAACTAACGTGACAAGAGATGAAAGAATGCACAAAGTTTTTACGATCTTGCTTCAATTTTCTTGCCTCCTCGCTTCGAGAAAGAGGAATAAGAAACCAACCCCGGAAGAGATAGAGTTTCTTCAGGGAATTAGGGACGCGCAGTATCTTGTAACGAGACAGAACTACGCAAAGCTGATGGAGCTTAAGGAGAGATACTTATGAGTTACCATGATCTTTCAGAGTGTACTCTCACTCCACAAGAACGTTTCCATGAGAAGAATGAGATTCTAAAAATTCTTGGAATTCTTCTTCTTGACAAGGAAGTTCCAGAAAACGAACTTAAGTTTTTGCAGAGTATGGCTCATGCTGCGAACGTTTCTGTAAAACAACTCTTCTATCTCAGGGATATTAAGGAGAAATATCTGTGATTCATCACATCGTACAATTCTTGCTAATAATTGGTGCAGGCTCTCTTGCTTGCACTGTAGTGCTCTCTGCTTTAGCAATCAGGTCGTATTACTCTGATGCGAAAGAGAGAAGCGAAGCGGAAAGACGGTATTTCAGGAGCATGGGAGATTGAGGAATGCCCTACATCCACACTCGTGGCGATCCTGCCTCGCGAATATGGTTTATACTCGATCATCCTTTTCCCTCGGATATAGCAAAAGGATTTTGCTTATCAGGAGGGCTAGGATACGTGTATGAAAAGATGCTCGCAGAGGCAGGATTGAATATTTATGATTGTTACATTTGTGCGCGCAGGCCAGATACTGATTCTCCTAGTAGTTACGCTTCCGTTGATTCTGCTCTCGCTCAATATAAACCGCCTTTTATATTTGCTGTTAATGAAGTCGGTGCGCATTATCTCACGGATTTACGTCCGAGGAGCACAAAGGATTCGTATAAGACGCAACTTAATAAGTATGTAGGAAGCCTCTTACAGAGTGATCTCATTCTCCACACGCACTACATAATCCCTATTCACGGCCCAGATAAGTGTGCGCAAGATTGGGTGGAACGCAATATCGTTACGTATATCGATTTCCAAAAAGTAAAGGATGAATATGACTATTGGAGAGCCACGGGTACTTTGCGACCGCTGCGAGAGCGAAAGCTTATCTGTGATGATACAATTGAATTTGGAGAGTTATGTTCACATCTCGACAGAATCAGGAGATCTGGAAGAGTATCTAACGACATTGAGACAGTTTACCCTAAAAAAGACAGCGCCTTTTATCCACATCCAGGCTACGCATTTGTTATCGGATTTGCAGATTCTCCAGATTTTGGAGTCTCACTCAGATTATTTCGTGAGACACCAAGTGAGAATATTATACTTTGGAGAGAGATTCAAAGAATCTACGATGAAGCGGAAATTATTGGACAAAATTTTATCAACTTCGATTCTTACTTTATCAAGGCTTTGGGATTTAATATTCAACTACAGAAGGTATCAGATACTTTGGTGAGGCATCATATTCTGTGGCCGGAATTGCCGCATAAGCTTCAGTTTCTTACGAGGCAGTATACGAGACAGCCATACTATAAAGATGAAGGAAAGATGTGGAATATAAAACACCTTAGGAATCTTATGCACTATAATGCGCTTGATGTAACCGTTACGTATGAAGTATGGGAGGGTGAAGAACAAGAGTTTGTGCAAAGACCACATTTGAAAGGAGTGGCAGCATGAGAATGAGAGAGCAGGAGTGTCCTTCTTGTAAAAAGCTTCTTAACAGCACGAGTGGAGCTTTTGAAGATATTACTCCAAAACCGAGAGACATAACGATTTGTCTCTATTGCGGATTAGCTATGGAGTGGGATGAAGATATGAACGCGATGCCTCTATCTGAGATGCAGCTCTGGGAACTTCCTACAGAGACATTTGTTCAGATAAAGAGAGTGCAAGTAGCAATTGTAGCTATGAAGGCAGCAAGGAACTGAGATGCAGTATAAGATAAGCGCAGCTTATGAACATGCTCTTCAGTGTGTTTATTTTGATATCTCTAATAGAGGGATACGTGTAAACACGGAAGAGCTTAAGAGATCTCGCGCAATAGTTTCTTCGGAGATAGATAGATATCTTGCGATAGCAAGTAATCAATGGGGATGTGCAGTTTTTATCGGAAGGGATAACAATCCAGGCACTAACGGAGCTGTAAATCTGAACGCAACACAAGGAGAATATGCCCTACTCAAAAAACTCAAAGACCTTGGATATGACGTACCCAAAATCTCACGCAAAGATAACGAAGGAGAATATGAGACCGTTTACTCCACCGGAGAGCTTGCACTCCAGAAAATACTTTCACGAAATCAGTTCAACTATCCCGGAGGCGATCCTGCTGTCAAAGCTATTCTTAAAGTACGAGAGCTTGGTAAGCTTAAGTCAGCTTATCTTAACGCAAGGCTGCTTAAGAGAGGAGGAGATGGATATTTCCTTTCTATCTACAACGTTGCAGGTACTGTATCAGGACGCAGAAACAGCAAGAAACATACTTTTGGATTTGGCAACAATGGCCAAAACTTCCCCGATCACTCAAGCACCGCTTCGCTCTTTAGAAAGTGCTTGGTGCCGAGAGAAGGAAATATCTTCCTCTTCGTAGATCAAGTCTCAGCGGAGGATTGGCCTGTACAAGCACTCTCTCAGAACTATAATGCTCTCGCGGAGCTTAGAGCTGGCGTGGATAGACATACGAAGCTTGCTTCTATGATCTTCGCTATCCCTATCTCCGCGAGGAGCGAGAGGGAGTGGAAAGATAGCATGGAACGCTATCTTGGAAAGAAAACTCGTCATGCTCATAATTACGATATGACAGCACCGCGCATGAGTGATGAACTCGCGAAAGAAGGATATAGCATCTCTGAAGGTTCTTGCAAAGTGCTTCTTCAGAAAGTCGATATCGTAGAACCAAATGTGAAAGGAGTGTTTCACAAATTCATACAAAATGAGATATCAAATACAAGAATACTAGTAACTCCCTTTGGCCGTGAAAGACAAGTATTAGGAGCAAGACCTGGAGAGTATAACAATACTATATTTAAAGAATGTTATTCTTTTATTCCTCAAAGTGTAGTAGGTGACAATACCGGATTTTCAGTGTTGGAATTAGAATCACTTTACCCAAATGATAAATATATAGTTCAAGAAGGACATGATAGTATAGTTCAAGATATCCCAGTTGATATAAATACGATTTATAATCAATTAGAAAAGACAGTTAAAAGTTTTGATAGGAATATTAAATTTAAAAATGGTATTGATATTCAGATTCCTATCGAAGCTAAGTTAGGATTTTCCTTTGCAAGTGCTATTAAGTTAAAAAAATTCACAAAAGAAGAAATTAAGATTGTTATTGAAAAACTTCAAGAAGAGGAGCAGAAAAATGCAATTGCAAATTCGGTTTTCTAGAAACAGACATATAACGAACGAAGGATGCTGGGAATGGACAGGAACCTTGAATAATAAGGGTTATGGACAAGTTGTTTATAAAAATAAAAAATGGCTTGTCCATAGATTAAGTTTTTTCATTTTCAAAAATACTGAGTATAAAGATAATTTACTTATACTTCATTATTGCAATAATAGAAGATGTTTTAACCCAGATCATTTGTATTCAGGTACGTATTCTAATAACCGTCATGATACAGTTGAGGCAGGTAATGATTTAAATAGCAACAAAACTCACTGCCCTTATGGTCACTTATACACATTAGATAATACTTATGTATATAAAAACCAAAGACACTGTAAGACTTGTCACAACGAAAGGAACAGAGACTACAAAGCCTCAAGAAGGATTTCGTGATGCTATGAGGCCGTTGAAGTGTAGTATCCACGATGCTCTACTACGATGTGCATCTCCACATACTGATGCACCTGATCGATTCATCACATGGAGTGCATTCTCAATCATCGGGGCTGTGATGAAGAACAAAATCTTCATACGGGATGGATTGTTCACTCTATATCCGAATCAGTACATCGTACTAGTATCACCTCCGGGGATAGGAAAAGGTACTTCGATCAAATTCGCTTGGGATATTATCAAAGATACTGCGCCGAACTATATCGCGAATATGGTATCGGATCGTGTAACAGCTCCACGAATTCTAGAGAGGATCGCAAATGGGTGGAATTCGGCAGTACCGCAGATAGTGAACAATCAAGTAGTAATTGGGAGTACGAACGATCATACTTGTACAATATACAGTACAGAATTGGGTGTTTTAATAGGGGCTTCTGACTGGATGTTGGAATTCCTATGTGAAAGTTGGGATAGGAATGAGTATGATTACGACACAAAGAACAAAGGATCTGTTTTTATTAAAAATATGTGCACTTCTCTTGTCGGTGGCACTGTGCCTGATTATCTTCAGAATATGGAAAGAGACACATTACGCTCTATTAAAGGAGGCTTTACTTCTAGGTGCCTTTTTATATTTGAATCTGAACCTGCGCGAGATCTTGCTTTCCCTCCTCCTCTTGAGTCAAATCCTCAATCTGTATCTCTTAAATCAGACATTAAGACTTCTCTGGAACATATCGCGCAGAATATTGCAGGAGAATTTACCTACAACACTGAGGCGAGAATTAAGTTTGAGAATTTTATTAAGCCTATTCGGAATAATATTGCCAACGATCCTGAGCCTGTGGCTAACTTTAAGGCTCGCATTCGAGCACATACTTTGAAGCTTGCGATGATATTGAGCGTAGCGAGACATGATACGTTGGTGATAGAGGGAATAGATATGCATAACGCTATAGCGTATATGCAGGACGTACTTAGGGATGTGGAACGTGTCTTTCGTGGAGCAGGAGAAAGCGAGCTAGCTTCTAGCGCGGCTAAGGTCCAAGCTTATATTGAAAGAGTAGGAGTTACAACAAAGAAGGAAATGCTTAAGAATTTGCACAGGCATATGACAGTAGAGACGCTGGATAGAGTGCTCTTTACTCTCCAAACGATAGGATGCGTCATTACTGTTGCATCAGGAAAGCAAACGCTGTACAAGCATAGGAATGGAAAAGGACCATAAGAAGGAGTGAAAAATGGCAAATCCAATTCAGTATCGCGTAGGAATGAAGGAGATGCAGCTCACTCCTTCTGGAACTGAAGTTCTAGCTACGGGAATAAAACAATTGAATGAGAGGATTGAGAAAGAGAATGAGAGAAAGAGTACGACTGAAATTGTATTGGATTCCTCAAACAAAGTACAGTTTCCTGGTTTTCCTTATTCGTTCGAAGCACTCGGAGAGAAGATACTTGTATCGATCGATATCTTTAAAAGTGGTTACGAGTGTAAGGAGTGTAAGGGTAAAAGAACCATAAAGTACTTATGTCCTTGCGAGGCAAATGATCACGCAGGGTTGAAGTACAGTGAGGAAGATTTGAAGACAATTACAGCTACTATAGGTGAGGATGTAGCACTAGCGCGTCAGAATCTTGTGTGTCCTGAGTGTAATGGGAATTACGCTGAAAAGAGAAGTGAGGTTATGTGCCCAGAATGTAAGGGAATGGGAGCGTTGCTTGTGATTCCAGATATCTCTAAGAATCTCCCTACCACAGGAATAGTAGTTTCCATAGGAAAAGATTGTAAGAATCTTGATTACAAAATAGGAGACAGAATTCTCTTTGGTCCATACGCTGGAAGTATGATTCCCACAAAAGCCGGGTTGATGTTCAAGATCTTGGACGCAAGTCAAGCGTGGGCTAAGATTGAGGGTGGAGAGGAACTCTCTGCTTTCGAGTTTATTTTGCATGAGTGAAAGGAGCAGGAGAATGAGCAGCACGAGAGAGCATAATGAGCAAGTAATTCGTATGCATGATGCATACTTAACCACAGAGCCAGATTACACAGAGGGTGAGTTAGAGGAGGATGAAGATGCCATTAAAGAAGGGGAAATCGAAGAAAGTGATATCCGAGAATATTCGGGAAATGAAGGAGAGCGGCCACCCACAGAAGCAAGCCGTGGCGGCAGCCTTAAACCAAGCGAGGAAGAAGAAGAAAAGCACTGAAGATTAAAGTCTCCCACAAATCCAAACCCCAGAGTCTATTTCCACAGGGCTAAACGAAATAGATACTCTGGGGTTGTGGGAGTTAAATTAAATTACTTTTTCTTTCTTCCTCTCTCTACTCCAGGATTCGTAAAGACAACTTTTACAGTAGAAAGCACTGGAGCCGCTGCCGCAATGCTTACAGTAACAGGCTCAGTATCAGTGAGAGTGGTACCCTCAGCAGTAGTTACTGTGCCTGTGATATTAGCTACACCATCTGCTACAGCAGTGACAATCCCAGTCTGCGCGTCAAGAGTAGCTGCCGCTTCGTTATCATTCGTAAGCATCCAGTCAAACGGAGCACCAGACCACTGTTGTCCAAACTGATCATAGCCTATGACTTCTGCTACTACCATCTGACCAGCCTGAGTTAATACGATTGGGGGTGTGAGAATCGGGGGCATGTTGTTTACTCCTTTGAATTGAAGTTGAATCGTGGTTAAAACTTTATTAAGTGGCTTAGGGAGGCACCGTAATTTTGTCTAATATCTGTTTTAGAAGCTGATTCGTATGCGTCCCTTGTTCCACAAGCTTTTTGAGAGCTGGTTCTATCTGATCGGTTTGGTCAGATATTCTTTTAAGCAAAGTTAAAGCCGCAGCGACAGCTACTTCTATATCATCTGGCGGGTGGTGAGGTGGAGTTTTTTCATTTGACATAGGCTGCTCCTTAGTGAAGTGTTGGTGAATGTGCGAGAGGAAGCAAGTATGTGAGGAGTACTATCAGGAAAATGACTCCCACTATAACCTGCGCAATTCTTCCCCAAGGTTCTGGAATGGGTATTAGGGAGATTATCCAAAATACCACTCCTGCTACGAGAACAATTATTAGAAGCGTGACTAGTAGTGAGATCATTGAATGTTTCCTCCTGTTAGAGTAGGAGCTTTAGGAGGCTTGGGAGGTTTTCCCTTTATCATAGAACATCCTGAAAGCACACTACTTATGAGAATTAGCATGAAGATCTTTTTTATCATGCTTCCTCCCTTGAGATACAGTATTGCCTGGGCCAGAAGTTGGAGCGGGCGGAGCAGCAGGAGCGGGAGCGCTAGTAGTACCACTCCAAGGAGCAGAAGCGGGACTTAAAGTACCTGGAGAACTCTGAAAAGAATTCGTAGCTACCCACACGTAGGTGGTACTATCAGCTAAGGCTGGGTCGTTATCTGTGAGAATCCACGTAGTACCACTAGGGCTGGGATTTACAGTAATTCCATATCCAGAAAGCTGAGAAAAAGCAGAATTTGGATAGGAAGGACAAGCTGTACTTGAAGTACAAGTAGCTCTATAGAGCTGAATTGCGCAGGGAGCATTTGTGCTACAAGAACTATTACTGTAATTAAGCGTAGCTTGATGAGCTGTAGCAGTCGCTTTGGGAATAGTAATAGGCGACGTAGGAGCAGAGGGACTTGAAGGAGATTGAGGCGCAGTAGCATTCGCGAAAGTAGCAGTTTGGAAGTATATCCAAATAGAGTTATCTGTAAGAGAAGGATCTTTATCTATAAACGTCCACGCAGTAGAGCTAGCTCCAACATTTGCAGTTAAATATGTATTTGGAAGCAGCGTATAAGGGCTTCCTGTACTTACAGGAGGACAAGAACCAACTGAAACACAAGAAGCTCTATATGTTTGAAGAGTACAAGTACAATCAGGACTCCAGCCACAAGTTGCACTTGAATCACAATCTTGACCTATGCTTGTGAGAGTTACCTGATGCTGTGCAAGCAGCGGAGCTACTATCAACAACATTACACTAATGCTTTTCATGCCTTTCATTTTCTGCTCCTTTTACTACTGGTTTCTTTGTTATTGGTCTTCTCACTGGTGCTCTTAAACCAACAGTTGAAGCAACTTGGAAGTGAACACAATCCCAATTTATTATAGTAGTAGGCACTGCACTTCCTGTAGCAGGACACCCCGTTGTACCGTAGAAGTTATAACTCTGGAGATTTGAGAAGCTCGCACTTCTCAAACCTTGAATGGTCATATCAAAGCCACCATTTAAATTATCAAACTTAAATACAGTTCCTACTAAGTACGCATAAGGATTGGAAATAGAGTTTCCATATCCAGTTCCTTGTCCATCTGCACTAAATTCAAAAGCAAAAAGACAAGATTGAGAACCTACACCTCCGTTACAAGTTGTAACTGGAGCTTGAGAACTATTGTTCTCACACTCTAATCCTACAAAAGATCCTGCGTGAGCACTTTCACTCACAAGGCATCTAGTTACGTTATTTATGGGAATTGAGATATTAAAAGTATCAGAATGCCTTCCAAGCCATATTCCTACAGAGTTAGTAAGGCGTAAGCCTGAAGCTCCACACCATCCTGCTTTGCCATCAATAGAGATTCTAGAGTTACCATTACTTCCTACATTCCCTCCCATAGAATATATGCAGTACATATCATTCATTCCAAAAAAATCTCGTACACTAATATACTGAGTAAAACTATTCCCAGGATCAAAAGTAAGTGCCCTACCACCGTATGTGAGCGCATAAGAAGCTCCACTCGTAACATTTCCTCCAGGGAATTGATTAGAACATAAAGTTAGAGATGTAGCACTTACAAAGTTGCAAATTTCTGCGTAAACTCCATTTACTTGAATCACACCTGGAACCATAGTAGCTGTCCACGTAGTACCAGTTCCTGTTACTGTAGTGCCTGAGGTGCCTATAGTTCCTGTTGAATAATTATTACCCCGCGCATCTCTAACCTTTACTCTCTCAATAGTATTCAGCGCTGTTTGTGTAAACTTAATTACATCCATGCAGGCATTATTAGATGCACTGCTATCCTGAATCTGAAGATCTTGAAGCTGCATTCCAGCGAAATTATCTGCTGCTGCGCCACTATTGTTATACCATATAGCATATCCATTCGTACAAGCACTTCTAAAGATAGTAGAATCCCTCCCAGCTCCTACAATTCTGATTCCACTCTTCGTAGTTCCTGTAGCCACAATCTGAATTCCGTTATCTATTTTGTAAGTACCCGGAGCAAAATAAAGCGTTTGAGGAGTTGTATTCGAGAGACTATTTATAATAGTGAGAATAGCAGAAGAAACATCTGTTACGCCGGTGTTATCTATTCCATCCTGTGCTACAACATCTCTCCAACCTGTTATGCCACCGCTAAAAGTATAAGCATTCCCAGTATGTGAGACTCCAGAACCTCCAAAAGTAAAAGCTCCTGTTTGAGAATCAATTGAGGTAACAACTGAAGATGTTGTGGAGGGAGGAACATCTGCTAAGTTCGCGGTATTACTTTCATACCATCCATCATAAGATATTATCTCTGGAGAAGGAGATGAAGGCGCTGCATGAATTCCTCCAATTCCATATCCATTAGGAGTAAGCCACGCTCCTACTGCCTCTTGATATACTGTTTGCCAAACTTGACCATCTGGAGATATATCTGCATAAAGATTCGTTCCATCATTTCTCCACCTAGCATATAATCCCCCTGTAAGAGCATTTGATGTAGCTAAAGCTCCAACGGAGTTATAATAAAGAGCTGCACCCCAAGGAGTACTTCCGTCTGTGGTTATATTTGTAATACGCTCTACCCTTATATTCCAGCTAGTTTGTTGTGTTAAGATTTCAATTCCAAGAAACTTCGTTCCATCTGTTAGGTAGAACCCAGAATCTTGACTATTATTATTCCACTGCATAGATTTCCAGTGAGTATAAACACTCCAAGGTGCTGCACCTGGAGAATTCTTTTTAAAGACTCTCCAATTTAGAGTACTGTTATAAGGAATTGATATTTGAAAAGCACCATTATTATTTGTTACTGTCGAAGTACCTTGATTTAGCCAACTCCATCCAGAAAGAGATGTAATCGCAGGCAAGGCTGAATATTGAAATCCTCCACCTCCACCACCTCCTGTGCAGGTTCCTACTGTAACTGTTCCTGTAGCATCTGTTCCTAAACAAGAAGCACTTAGGATAGGAGTTTTAATTGGACCGTTTACTAGGAGATCTCCATTCCACGGTCTGATAGCTGCCCATGCTACATAGATTCCGTCTGAGGGAAAAGAGGGAGTGTGTAGATAAAAACCAATCTTCTCACCATTATGTGTTGTAAGATCAGCATAGACAGAGATAGTAGTATAATTTGACCCACAAGTTACAGGAGCACTAGTTGCAATATAAAGAGGCCATGTTTGAGTAACGGAATTGATAAGATATAATTGAAGATTAGGAGTACTTACAGTACATCTCACAGACATATAAAATGTTACAGGTCCAGCAGGAAAGTGTTTTCCCACAACAGGAGCACGAGTGTCTTTGAAATTATAGAAATCTCCCACATTCCATGCATCGTGCGTATAGAGATTATATCTCCCTGTAAAAGAATTCGTGTCGTTTGCAACAGTAAAGAAACTTCCACCCCACATATCTTCTGGATAGAAAAATAAATCATTAGTACTTGGATACGGAGAAGCAGCATTTCCTTTATTTAGAAAATCTGAATTTATAATTCCAACCGTAGCATCCTCAGGTCTTACCTTAGACCAGAGTTTTTTAGCTGTAAAAATATGACTATTAGGAGGATTATAGTCCCAAAAGCTCGTAACTCGATTTTGAATTCCATAATCATTCACAACTGTAGTGTTATCAAATCCTCCTCCAAAATCTATTGAGTTATGATCACCATAGAGATTAATAATACATCCCTGCGCACTTGATTTGTAGAAAGTACTAGTCCTTAATTCAAGATACGAAGGCTGTGGAGTATTTGCATTACAGAATGAAAAGCTATCAGCCCGAATATCACCTCCACCTGCAAATCTCCATCCTATCCCTGTACTAGATCCTACCTCATATTCCCCCGCGCGAAAATAGCTTGCTCCAGTCCATAATATCTGAGGACCATTAGCTCCAGCAAGCTGGATATCTTCCCAAACCCAGAAATTACCTCCATAAGATATCCAAGGATACTTCGCTCCTATCCAGCCATGATCGAATTTATTATAATCCTGTCCTGTATAATAATTCGTAAGCCCCACTTCAGCATATCCGAAAATAAGTCCATAAGAGTTCATATTTATTGTAAAATTTCTCATATCCATTCCGTACGGATTCCAAAGAGCTTGCATGTAAATAGCGCAAGATGTATTATGAGCAGCTGCTGTTGCTAAAGTATTGCGCTCAAATTGAACATTTCTAAGAGTTGGATAAAGCATTTGCTGAGGAGTTCTTACCCAGTGAGCAGTATTTCCATCATAAGCATCTGCTGCAAAAGCACAATTTCCTATAGTTTCTGTTACGGGAATATTTAAAATAGAAACATAAGCTCTCACATTCGTTACAGTCGTAGATGCGTTAGCAGCTAGAGTTACTACCTGAGCATTTCCGTTTATCCATGTAGGAGTTACACTTTGAACAGTAGTTATTAAATCTGCTCCTCCAGCTCCTGCGCCAAAAATTCTAACAGGCTGTCCTACATCAGAAACAAGCCAATTCATATCTGTAGATGTTACAACAGCAGAACCTGCTGTCATAGAAGTTTTCTCTGACCATCTTCCAGGCCATCTATGAGGATGAGATGCTGAAGCATCCACAGAGTCATCTACTTGGAAATCAATATTCTCAATACTAAAAGTAGAATTCAAAGAAAGTCCTGCTACAGTTGGATCTAAGATATGAAGGATATCTTCTCCAGGATATCCCTTTATAACAACTCCAGAACTCTGATTTCCAGGTCTTTGTCCATTAGGAGGCTGGCCTATTAGAGCTTGGTTTCTATATATAAGTGCATGAACAAGATAACATCCACCAACAGGAGTTGGGAAAAATACAGGTTTAGGCATACTTCCAAGTCTAGAATCATCAAGAGCTTGTTGTACAGCTGTGGTATCATCTGTAGAACAATCTCCCTTTGCATTATAAGGAGGAGCTTGAACGTTTAGTTGATTATTTACATTTGCCATTATAGCATTCTGAGTGATATTTGGAGGAAGAGCACCTCCTCCCGTAGAACATGCCCAACCACCTCCGGTATTAGAATAATACTTTTGGCAATTTGCTATCACATTCCAATAGGTAGAACCTGCGCCTACTACTCCACCTTGAGCTTCAGTATCGTTATAGCCAAATGCTCCAGCAGTGGGCGTGAAGCGTGGGGCTTTGATTGCAGAGTTTATCTGTGTGGTTATATCTGGATTATTAGAACTAACAGCTATGATAATACTAAAGCACTGATATGAAGCATTCGGACAAATGGTAAAACGTCCTTGACTTCCTGTGGGAGTGAAGGCATCATTTCTAATTACCCCCGTTATAGTAAAACTTCCATTATTATCCAGAGTACCCTTTACAGCATTTGAATAGTAATTCGTAAGCGGTTTCGTTGGATCTCCGCCTAAGAAGTATTGATTTAGATTAGGATATGAAGGATTTGGATAAAACTCATACGTAACAGTACCTGCGATCCATTTTTGACCATCTGAATCTACAGCAGTTCCTGTTACAGAAGTAGTCTGCGCCCATAGGACAGGAGTAAGCATCAAAATGAAAATGACCAAGCGTAGCTTCATGAGAACCACCCATTCTTCGAGAGAGTGTCGAATTTACAAGAACAAACTTTCTCAATATCCGTGCGATATTGCATATTAGGGATTTGAATGCGCTCTAAGAGGCGCTCACATTTAATAAAAGCTTCTGTTATTGAATCCCCTACTCCAATCGGCGCACCGACATAGCCGTAGTTTCCAGATGTAACGAGTCCTTTGCCATTTAATTTCGCGTCATATAAGAAACAGGAGCATAGCTCCTCTATATTTTCAGGATCTATTCCCTCTATAGGAATTCCCTTCGCCTTCGGAATCCTAATTTCTGTGGGATAAGGAGGAATGGAAATAGTAACTGCCGCTCCAAAAGCATTCTCCCACTTGACGTTAGGAGTTCGTCCAGACGCAATAGCATGAAGAAAATCCCCAAAACCGCTACCGTACATATTAGCAAACACAGGACAACAAAGATAGCCAAAGCGCGGCCCCCATTCCAAGGAATAAGCTTCGCCTTCTGTAACAATCGAGTTAACATCGATAACTCCCTTGAATCCAGCAGCTTTGAGCATTGGCTTGGCTTTTAGAAGTGTATCCTTATATATATGCATATCTTCGTGGATCGCGAAGATGAGATTTCCCCCACATCCAGTATTCGGACCCTTAGCGTCATTCATGAATTTCTTCTCCTCAATATCGCAAGTGAGAAGGAAGAAATCCTCTCCATTAAACCATCCCTCTACAGAGATCTCTGTTCCTTTTATATATTCCTGTAATATAAAACTCTGCCCCTTCGCAGCAGAGTATAGATTATCCAAGTTCTTAATCATATCTTCTGCATCTTTTGCAACATACGTCGTAGCAGTGTCCTGAGTAGAGCCGCTCGGAGTAAAGGGCTTGAAGACATATCTCTTGTCTTGTGCTCTAACAAATGTCTTAGCTTGGGAAGGTTTATCGAAACGCTGGTAGGGAGGGACATTTATATCACACTTCTCCATAGCTTCCAAGCCCGCTTCTCTATCATCTTCGAGAAGACACTCGAACGAGCCATCTCCAAATGTCGCGCATTCGCTCTTTGAAGAATCAGCTTGACGACCCTTGCCTGTTAGGTCGAAAATCGAAAGATCATATCCTGCATAAGAGGGATATCCAAACCCCTGTAATGTCCGTCTATGATCTATCGATGCAATGCGCGGCGCAGGAATAAGTCCGGATAGCACTTCTTCATATTCAGACTTAGAAAGATAATAATCCACCTTATGCCCTTCAGCCATAAGACGAATTATGAACCAAGCCCCTACGCCTGTATATGAAGAGAGTGCTATCCGCATCTTAAAGCTCCATTTGCCTTATTTTCCATCTGTTCAGGTTATCCCTGATGTGCTACTTTTGAGTCTATAGGCGTACCTCCTTTCTTGGAGCCCCCTTTCTTAGCTCCACCGTGGGAGAGAGCATGTGAGCCGGGATGCTGAATGCATTCCTGCATAGCTTTTGCTTCTTTCAAGGAAAGCGAAGCACTTTGTCCACTCATTCTGAAGCTCCTTTTTTAGGAAATAGTTCCGAAGCTGCGATATTCCCACCAATAGGGACTGTCTGTTGGAGGATATCTTTCGCAAGAGGACGTATATTTCTCTGTCCACTCTTGGAAGGTTTTGTAACGTAGTTAATGATATCTTGCCCAGTCCTCGTAGCTGCTGCTGGCATTGGTCCAAGAAGTGTGAGTGCTAAACGATCTGAGTGAGCAGCTTTTATATAAGAACTCATTGTTCCCCAAGCTCCGAAGTGAGAGAGGAGATCGAAGTACTCTGAAAGTTGTGCGCCAGGATGTTCTGCATCTGCGAGAGTTTTATAATCATTTTCTATACTTTTTCCCGCCTGTGTAGGAGAACCTGTTCTTAGAAGAAGCTCTGCACTCTTAATCATGGGTGCAATAGCTGGAAAAACAACCCCCACAGTACCCGCGAAACGAGCTATTCCCACATAGTCTTTAGCTTTCCACATCTTAACTAATTCACGACGCATAAATCTTTGTTGTGATGTGACATATCCATGAAACATAGTAGCCATTCGCGTCCACGGACTCTTACGCGACATAAGAGAACGATCTAGTTGTTTATCTATAAACATTCTATTATTTGTAAAGTGCCAGATAGCTTCACGAAGCTCTTGATCTGTAAGTTTTCCTCCTCTCGCTACAATATCTTTAACAGGAAGATTCATCTCTGTAAGTTCCGCTATAGCTCTTCTATCTCCAAGAACAGCTTTTTGTGCCCACTCTTGCGTGGCATGATAGCCTAAAACACCTGTAAATTTTATTTGAAAAGATCTCATCTGATCAAAGCCAGGAGTGTGAATTACTTGATCTATCATATCCGCAGCTCTAGGAGATTTTAAAAGAGAGGCTGTCATTCCTGTCCTAGCTCGAATATCGCGATCTATGATAGAATGCATCTCTGATCCCATAATTCCAGAGGTTTGAACTAGATCTTGGATATCTTTATCACTATAAGTAGCCATAGCTTTTCCAATAGATGTAAGAGGTGCCCACGCATTGTTGAAGAATGTACTTATATGATTAACAGCAATGAGCGGAGCAAGGAACATTCTTGCTCTACGACCTGCAAATTGTTCAATTTTATTACTTTCTTGATACACGCCTGTGGTACTGAATTTCTCAGGATCAACTGCGAGAGGCTTCATATCCATAGCTTCTCGAAACTTACTCTCCGCAGAGAGTGCTTTCTTCATATCAAGTTTTACCTTAGAAGCTGCGGCTCCATTCATCTTCATAGTATCATGCGTATGTACAGCTATAGAATCTAGCATAGCATTCGCGTGAGAATGCATTGTAGGATCAGGGCTATCATATAAATCCATAATATCTCCAATAATATGTTCACTATGCTCTCCCATAACATTCTTCTGCGCAAGAAGCATAGCTTGTTTTCTATGCTGTGCATTTACCTGTAAAAGTGTTTTATTACCATGCTCTGGATCTAGATTTAGTAGATCTTTTGTGTGCTTCTGAAGAGGATCATTCGCAGCGACAAAGTCTTTGTGCATATCTCCAATCGTCTGCTTCAAAGCTTTTGGCTTATCCGCAATTCCTGCATCCAGAAGCTGTACAGGTTTATTTAGCTTATCCAAAATCTGTCCTCTCATCATATCATAGTTTTGAACTCTTTGATATAATTTGGACCCCTGAATAGAACGAGAAAACTCATGCTCTTGAGCTAAGACAGTCTCTCTTCCAAGATTTGCACCTTGTCTATCTGTAAGAAACTCAGACAAATGTCCTCCAAGCTTCTCAACTCCTTGAGAGATAAAATCTCCAACAGCATCCATTCCAGGTACTGACATTACATTCCACTCCTTATTCTCTTTGTAATTTCTTCATGCTGCTTCTGTAACTCACGTACGTCTGTCATTAGTTTTTCTTCTTTACCTGCTTTAAATTTCTTTCCAATCCCCTCAAGAAGCTTTGTCCTTTCCATAGAGGCTGAAAGCACAGCTTCCTCACTCTTGTTAAAAGCGCCTCGCTCTGTAGTATGCATGGATTCAAGAACTCTAAGATAGCGAGTTTTAGCTTCTTGCATAGCTTTAGATCTACCAGGAAAGAACTGATTCGCCATCTTAGTTTCACGAGCTTGCATATCCATTAGAACATCGCTCTGCCACTTTGTTTTTGTAGTAAGTCCAGGTTGAGAACTTCTAAAGACATTTTTTTCACCATGCTCTAAATACCACTTTGAACGCATAAACATAGCAACGTGATTATTAATAGCTTGTCCGAAATGCTCAAGTTGTGTTTCAGTTACTTCCTTGCTACGCAATATTCCTTGCATTTTAGGAGAATTTACAAGAGCCTCCTCAACCTTATCGGCCACAGGCTTTGGTAGATTATCTCTAAAATGATACATAAAACCTAGGAAATTAGTATAATCAGTATCTCCCTCTTTCTCAAACTCAAGCTTTGCACGCTTTAAGGGATTAAGATGTTCTCTTATATCACGCACAAAAGACTGCACAGCACTTTCATAATCATCATTATCTTGAAAGTGATAATTAACATAATCTTCCCAAAATTTATTATTCGGCTTCTTCTCTCCTTTATACCCCTGAGATTTTGCAAGCTTAAAGTTCGCTTTATCCCAATCAAAGTTATAACTCATACTATATCCAATAACATTACCTCTTATATCATGAGAGTATCTCTGCACACGTCTTAAACGAGAACCCGTAATTGTAGCAGGCATTTCTTTCGGAGCAGCTTCGCCTGTGTAAGTACTTGGAATGTGAATAATCTTCTTTCCCTCTCCATCCCAGTTTTTAGCCCGCTCTTTCATCATAGCTCTAAGCTTCAATCCATGCGCACGAAGAGAAACAGGAGTCATATCTGGATGAGTCTTTGTATAATATTCAGTAAAGTCCTCATGAGCTGCACTCTTTCCTTCTCCAGTTATAACATATCCCGCAAGATCGCGAGGATCTTCAAAAGAAAGATCAAATGTATTTCCCGTTCCATAAGAGTACTTAGGTTTTGATCCTCTTAATCCCGGAGGAAGTGAATCAACACCATCAGGCATCTTATGAGCATTTCCAATCCCTTCTACTTCCTGAGCATCAGTTTGTTTCTCCATAGCTCTTTGACGCTTTTCAATAAATTCTTTCTGCGCCATAGCTTCTGCTTTTTTAGCTCCATCTGGAACGTTCTTGAACTGTTCTTGATATTTAGCAAGAACTTTTTGATACTCCTCTTGTCCATCAGGTGTATTTATATGCTCTGAAGCCATCTTAGCAGCACCTTGCTGTGCTACAGGCTCTACGTGTTCATTTATCTTTTCTCCCGCAACTTGAATCTGCTCTTGTATCCAATTTCCAAGCTCCTCACTTTGTTCTTTAGTAAGATCAGTAAGCCTGAGTCCTCTATTTCCAAGCCATGTTCTAATCATTTGTGCATTTGAAAATACAGCTCCATAGCGAACTGGATCTTTTTCATGTAAAGCTTTCGTATAAGCAGAATGCTCTGCATCTTCCACACCACCAGGATATAGATGCTCCATTAAACGAACGTGTGAAAGAGCTTCTTCCATTATAGAATTCGCTACTGGCCTTCCACCTGCAGCTAGTTGATTTGCTATTATCTTATGATGTGTATTTAAAGCTTCCTCATAAGTAGCAAATCTCTTTCCAATAGAACCAAGCCTTGCTATCTCTCCTGCTTTCTCCATAGCTTTTCTTTCAGCACCACCAGGAAGAAACTCAGTCAATTTCTTAGCTGGACCCCCAGCAAGGTGAAAAAGAGTACCAAAAGCCGCAAAATTGAGAGCTTGTTTCGCAATTTCTTTCGGCCCATCTCCACTTTCCATCGTCATAGCACCAAAAGCCGCACCTTCTGTTCCATTTGTAAGAAGATGCGCTACGAGCTTACCCGCTTTGGAAGCATTTGTAGCTTCCGTCAAGTTTGAAATTAAAGGAATTCCCTTTACTCCTCCAGCAACCTCTCCTGCCATTATATACATCGGAAGCATTCCAGCTTGTTCTGCTGTCCATGAAAGTACTTTCTCTTTAAAATCCCTATCCGGTTGTACATCGTGCCAGAAATCATTATAATTTCCCACATCTTTAAGCCACTTACTCCATCCTCCAAAGAATGGCGTAACTCTTGTAGTCTCTTCTGCTGCTTTTAAAACACCTCCAGCTTGCTGAACTCTATTCACAGCATTTAAAGCCATATTTGCAAAACCCATTTGATGTCCATGCTTAGATTCATCTATCCCAGAACCTACTGCAAGTCCCATCATATTAACAAGAGTTCTTCCACCTTTCGCAGGCTCTCCTATTAGAGTATGCACTCCCTTCATAATTGCTTGGATATCAGAAGGTTTGTAAGAATCTTCAGGCTTATATTTAAGCGCCTGACTCCATGCATTCGCCATCCATAAATCCTTACGCATGGGTGTAGCACCTGCATGTTGATATATAGGTCCTAAGAGTTCATCATAAAATTTTGACGCAAGTGCATTCCTAGTAGCTTCATCTTTATCTTTAAACGCAGGAGCTTGCTGTGCCCAGCGAGAATATACATTCGCTATGCCATCAGATTTATCATCAAACAAGAAAGGATTTAACGAAGTATCTCCAACAGCCTTGATCTTTGCTTCACGCTTAAGGGAATTGAAAGAATGATATTTCTGCTGTATTCCCGCTACTGTATCTTCACGGGCTTCGCCTGTATAAAAATCCTGAAAAGCTTCCCTAAACGCACTAGTCGCTTTTGCGCTGTTCATCGGAATCAGCGCCGGTTTCCCTTTTGATCCTCCCGTATGTGGAAGGGATGAAATCCTCAACCGCTCTCGCTCCTCTACTGATCGGGTTATCCTCTCCTTCGAGGGATTGTCCAAACCCAATGACGCTCTGTAGTGCTTCACGTCCTCCATAGATTCCGCCGATAATCGCTCTGTCAGTGAGTGGAACGGATCTATCGTAGGACTTTCCTGTGTACGGATTGGTTGAGAGGAAGGTATTTGTCCTACCTTCGGTGCTTCGTCCATCTCCAGTTGGTTTTGTGGCATCTGGGCTTAATTCTCCTTCCCCTACACGTGGAATATCAGGAGGTGTAGCATATTCATCAAGCTTCTTAGGATCAATGTCCATAGAAGTAGCAAGCACTCTTTTATCAACGTCAAATTTTCTATTCGTAGTATCTATTAGACGTTGAAGCTGTGCTTGATCTCCTCTGAGTTCTTGGATTCTCCCTTGATCTCCTCCCTTAGCTACGAGAGTGTTTATCTGCATAGTAAGAGCACTCATATCTTTCGTAAGTGAAGCTTTTCGCTCTGTATACTTATCTGTAAGATCATTAAAGAGCTTAAAAGCATCAATTGCATTTGTCTTATTCTGCGCAGCATCTCTAGCACGCTGGAGCATTAACTCTGTCTCACGCCTATATCTCTCTGCTGCCATACTATCAGCAGCTCTTTGGGATTCAAGCTTTAATTCACCCTTAACTCTCTGCTGCTCCACAGCAAGAGCTTTATTCCCAGCAATCATAGCAGCATCTACTCTTCCAGAGTACTGATACTGTGCTTGAGTAAGCTTAACAGCTTCTTTAGCAGCATCAACCATCTGCTTCTGTCTTTCTTCCGCCGCTTTAAGAGCAGCTTGTGCCTGAACATTAGGCCCTAGCTGTTGTGGAAGCTGTTTCTCAAATTGTTCTCCATAGCTCGCTAGAGCTTTCTGCATTTGACCGTGTTCGTCAGTTTTATTCTGTGAAGGATCTGTAAAACTTATCTTTGTCCCCTTCGAGATAACGTTTCTCGTAGCCTTATCTGAAAGAACATCATTTCTTATCGTCATATTCTGATCTAAAAGTCTTTGCGCATCCGCGTTATTAGGATCAGTCTTTAAAGTTTCTCTCGCTTGATCAATATTCTGCTGTGCCTGCGCAAGACGTTGCACATTCATGGTAATACCTTTTTGCTTCTCTTGTGCCTCAGCAGTTGTAAACTCGCCAACAGCATTCATAATCCCTGTGAGAGCATTTCCAATCCCTCTAGCTCTCGCATTTCCTGCTCCTACTACTCTCTGAGTATTCATAGGCGCAGGTCTAAAACTTGGAATAGGTGACATAATAGGCTGATTAAAAGTATGACCTGTTGCTACTGGAGTAGCAGCAGCTTTATAGAAAGAAGGATCTACAGGCTGTGTCATTTGCTTTATAAGTTCATTTGGATCAAATGTAACAGGCCCACCTGCAAATTGAGGAGTAGGAGCAGGAGATTGAGAAGAGGGCACTCCTCCCATAGCGCTAGAAGCTTCTTGAGCACCACCAAAAAGAGCAGAAGCACCTGCAATTCCAGCAGGAACAGGCATATAGAACCTCCTATAATACTCCTAAATTAGGATTCAATCCTCCAGGAGCTATTCCCGTAGGAATAGCCCCAGCTGCTGCTTTCTTTCCCATTCCAAATAAACTACCAAATCCTCCAGCTCCAGAAGCAGCTCCTAGAACCTCTCCACCAACTTGACCTAGAGTATTCATTACTTGTCCAAAAACATCCCACCCTGAAGATGCCACTTCCTCTTCCGCTGCTTGCTGTGCTCCACCTAGAAGTCCTAGTTGATTTTGTTGATTCTGCATCATCAATCTCGCGTTCTCACTAGCCATCGTTGCACCTTGTTGGCCGAGGAGATTACTTAAGCCTAAAGATTCTACTGTAGAATTAGGAGAAACTCCCGCTGCTCCCATAGTTTGCATAAGATCAGCTTTCTGTGCTGCAAAAGTAGGAGCCATTCCTGCTTGAAGTTGTTTATAAATATCTGATTCCGTTCCTCCCATTCCAGAGAACATAGCAGCTTCTTGTCCTCCTACACCTTTTCCATAGATATCTACAAGCTGTTTTTGTAATAACGCCTGTTGTGTAGGATCTCCACCAACTACTGCCTGAGGAATAGCACTAGGATACGCACCTGCTTGGAGCGCCGGGGAGGTACTAGGGATGGCTGATCCAGTAGTACCTCCAGGCGTTCCTCCTCCCGAAAATATATAAGGATTTGAGGAGGAAGGCGCACTGCCACCGGGGATTGGGTTTGCGGAAGGAGCAGTAGCGCCAATCAATGAAGTATTGCCTTTAAGAGCAGGATTTCCCTGATTCACTCCTGCCGGATTTCCAATCGGAATCGTAGACGTTGCCATTATACACTCCTCATTCTAAGACGAAACGTCTTTCTAGAAGTGCTTTGATCTCTATTCTCTTGCGAAGTGCGCTGGAACATAAGTCCCGGATTTCCTTCAAGACCTCCGGTTTTCTGAAACTGATTATCTCCATACAAGCGTGTATGAAGCTCTGACGCTTTTGTGCTTAGATTAAGTTCCTGCGCACATCTCATTGCGCTCTGATATTCTATAATATCCTGCCATGAATTCGGGAGAAATATAGGATCACTCCCATCTCCATTCGGAAAGGTATGCACTCTTTGATAGCGCATGAAAATTGAATAAGCCTTATCTGGAATAGAAGCAATCCAAACCTGTCCATTATGCCTTGTCCAGTAAATAGGAACTCCTGGTACATTCATAAGAACTTCTATAGTATCTATAGTTCTAAAAGTCAAATTATACCCACTCCCTGTAGATTGAGGAGTTGTCCCTGTTATATAAGAAGGAGGTTGTGTTAGATATAAGAAGAATGAATTTACTTTATTAATCTCCACATTCTGCGCAGCAGTAGCTGGGAGCATGAAAAATGAAGGATCATAATTCGCTTGATATTGAATAAGCTGTACTACAGGCCCCGTTTCCTGAAGCCACTGGAATTTAAAGTTCTCCGTAAGCTCTATAACTCCTTTTTCAGTTTGAGTATCGATAATACTATTAGAAACAGCTCTTCCCATAAGGAGTCTTATTACAGCAGCGCGGATATCTGATACCTTCATAAGGACTCCTTTTAGAAGATATAGAGCGTAACATTCACAGTAGCAGAGCTGCTCTTTAAACTTATAACATCCACCGTAGGTACAGCCGTGCGCCAGACGTCTACAGTTGCGTCTTTATCCACGATCTTAAATCCTATAGGCTGCTTCTTCAAGCCATGATTGATTGTAACAGCACCTGTACCATCCCACTTTACAGCTTCGCTACTAGTATTAGATCCTACTCTTATAAGAACCCCGCTAGAGTTCCCTACATCAAATGTATTATAAACCCCAGCGGAGTTCTTCCCCGTTGGTGTTCCCATGTCGATTCCTCCCTGTAGAGTTTTATCGACACTCTGTGCCCAACGGAGATGTTCAGGCGTGATCTTCGCTTGCATATGTTGAGAAGATATATTCTTCATACCGGCCTCTGATTAGGATCAAATGATCCGAACATAGCGATTTTTGCTATCTTGTAATAGGGATAAGATCCTGGGGGATACTCCACATACGGATAAAGTTGTGCCCACGAAGGTTGAGGCAAAACGCGCACTTTAAGTTGTGGAGCTTTCATCGTAATCGCTTTTCCTGTAATATCAAAGACTTGATATTCTTCGTAATTCCTCCCTAAATACTTTGTCTCATCTGTTGCGCCAGCTGGGAAAGGATAACCTTGTCCTATAGTAAGAGAACCTGTAAAAGCAGCGCTCACAAAACTAGATGCTCCGCTTTGATCTCTTTGCCATCCGTCTATTTGGAAGTTAATTACAAGTCCCGGCGCACCTGCTGCTAAGACGTAGAGTGCGTCTATAGTAATATCTCTCCCAAAAGATATTTCCTCCGCAGGAAACCATATATGCCCTTCTTGTATAGTAGTCTGATAATATGATGGAGTTAGATCATAAATCTCCGGCGCTAGATACTCAGTCGTAGAATTCTTAATTCTCTGCGCATAAACCATGGCTCTTTTCGTTTGATAAGATCCATCATATCCTGTTGTACACCAGAAAGGCAAGGACACGCATTTAAGAATACTCCACGTAACTGCATTAGGATCTGTTGTTGAAGTTGTCTCCCCAGGAAGAGTAGGACCCATATTCAACTTCATCCACGTTCCTGCTTGAGGATCGTACATGTAAATAATTCCCGCAAGATTTATTGCGAATTGAGTACTTTCTCTCTGATTTGAAACAAACGTGAGTGGTTCTATATTCACCTTGTTATAATATTTATCCTGAAAGGGCGGAGGCGCACCTGCTCTTTCAAACGAGTTCCACGGAGGCACCTCTGTATCTGTCAAGCGCGTGGACATAGCCATGAGCTGTGGAAAGAGAGAAGTTAAGATTTTATCCCCAATCGCTTGTGGACTCTGCTGAAGCATAAAAACATTTGTCTGCCCTATATAGAATCCAAGCTGATCAAATTGCGTCCACAACGCAGTACTCTGGCATCCCTGTCCATCCTTACAAAGTGCGACGTGGTTGAAATCGAAAGGAAGAGAACTTCCTTGGAGTACGCTCGCGTAGCTTAAACCTTCTGCTCGGAGGATGAAGGCCACAGAGTTGCTTACAACTAGTCCAGTAAGCTGATCTGATATATCCCCAAGTTGCGCCCCTCCTGCTCCTGTCACTAAACCGCTTGAATCTAAGCTTTCCCATTGACTATACTGTCCTCCTGGAGCACTCCAGCTAAACCATAATTGCGGATTATCAAAATTTACAGTATTTTGATTATGATCAATTCCCGGAATTAATCCCACAGAAATAAGATGCCCCGCAAGTTTTCTAAGAACTCTCGCACCTTCATATTGCGTAAGATATCCAAAGTACTTCGTCTTATCATTATACTCCAGCATATAATTTGCAGGCCATCCTGCTAGAAAAAGCCTATTTCCCACAGTCTCATACGTAAGATTCTGGATAGGCTTTTGCTGATATGTAGATCCATCCACTCCACCTGTGAAAGTAGAAACTGAAATCTGAAACGAAGGCTGCGTAAAGGGAGAGGGAGTTGTGCAATGCTTTACATTCAAAGGCGGAATCGGAACTACGGGACTTAAAATAATAAAACTAAGTCCCGTTGTTTGAGGATAATACCCATACTCTTGAGTATTTACTCCCCCCGAAAGATTTAAAGCATTCCCCTTCGTTCCATCTACAGAACCATATCCTGCTAAAGTACGTGCTTTTAAGTGAATAAGATTCGGATTTCCTGAATCTATCGTCGCCGTAAAAGGATAAGCACCAGAGTTATTTATCTGATACGCAATTCCATAAGCAACTCCGGCAGGATTTGGAATGCAATCAGGCACTCCAGTGCTTGGAGTATTACAGCAAATAAACCCTCCACCATGAGGAGCACATCCAGCAGGAGCGTAGGAATTCGCAAAAATCGAATTCGCATAAGGAGTTCCACCAGCAGGAAGTCCGTTTATAGCATAATTCCATTTACATACTTCGTATAAAGCATTCCCATAAGAATAAGGAGGAGTACTAGAACTTCCATCATCGTAATCAAGATGTATATCCGGCACTGATTGATTAGCAGTAAAGGAACTATTATACGAAACAAGTATTGTAGCTTGAGCATTTATTGCAGGAACTGCAATATTTAAAACCGGCACGACACAATCATAAGACTCCACAACCGGGGCAGCCCAAGGATCAGTTCCTAAAATTCCATCAAACGTCCAAAGCACTATCCTATAATGCCAATAATTACTACTATCATGAGAAGGAGATACAAAAAGTGCCCATATCTTAGTAACATTCTCACAAGGAAGTCTTCCCACTCCCAAAAGCACGCCCGGAGAAGCAGAACTTGGAAGCATAGGCCAAGGAAACCAATCCGAAGGAGTATTAGGCGGTGTTCCAAAATACCACTGATTTTGATTGCTCGTGAAACAAGAGCATAACTCTCCAGATATAAGCAAAAAATTGGAAGCATCTACGAAACATCTTGGATCAATGTCTCTAGGATTCAAATTAGAAGCGTCAATTCCCCCGAAGGGTGCTTCTTTTCCTCCATAGATACATTCAAACCCAACCATCCCATTATCCAGTTTGGTTGTTTTTAAGACACCCATAGAATGCTTCCTCAATTTCCCCGCTCAGGGAAGCTAAAGCTTATTTTCCAGTCCCTAAAAAGAGCTGAACCTCTCCATGTGGAAGGCTTGTGATTGTAACTGGCCCGGAAAGCCATCCAAGCTCAAATATCGTAACCATCCCGCTTGACGGAAAAATCCAATCATATTGCCTTCCTGCTTCATCCACAAGCGAAAATTGATCCGCAGAAGTTCCTCCAGTCCATACTCCTCCCTTTACTTTAAAATTCGCAAGAGGAATAGTTCCAGTAGTAACTAGACGCAAGATCCTTCCTGAATAATCATTCGTTCCTGGTAGTGCCATAGGAACCTCCTCTTAATTGAAATTATAAGAGCATTTCAAAACACATCCATACAAACTCGCAACTCCACCTGCTGGAGTTAGTTTTACATTCAAAATCAATTCACTATCCTGAGTTACAATAAATGTAGGATTCGATACAGGTACATTCACTCTATAAGGCTGTGCCTGCGCAGTATTTACTAAATTACTTCCAAGAGTAATCAAAGACGCAACAACAGGCGCTACGTTATTCACAAAGGAAGTAGAAGTCAATCCAAGTTGTCCTAGTGTCAAAGTACTAGCTAAGACATAAATAACATCAACTGAATTAACCTGAATTCCCTTAGGAACAGGCCCTGTCTGAGGACCAACTAGTGTAGC
>AP72_2010_repI_A001DRAFT_1000011_pt1 | contig 33603 bp, 33 predicted proteins | sample AmaPasrepliIA001_FD_9535 | JGI IMG/M metagenome (IMG submission 9535)
GATTACCTGGCGGGCCTTGTGAACCTGCGCTTCCGGCTGAACCTGCCGGTCCTGTTGGACCTGGAACTCCAGGCGGCCCCACTATTTCTACGCCAGGATCAAGGACATACTTGAGTCCATCCCAACGGACATAACCTGGCTTTAAAATGCTTCCCATGTATCTCCTAGACTACTTTTCTAAGAGAATACCAGACTTTTAGTATATTTACTTGGATAAGGCCAAGACCGAATTAATCAGTCTTACACGCTCTTGCATGTTATCCATATTAATTTGGAAATGGGGAAGTTGCCACATCTCCAACATGAACTTGACCATGGCATCGATTGCCACCACGCCATCCCATGTTAAACTTTCTCGCACCCCGTCTGCCTTCAGGGTTGCCTTGGAGGGGCGAACGAAAAATATAAATACTCCTGGCTGCCTCAGCGTGGCCAAATAGGACTCCAGCTCGGTCGAGTGTATGAGGCTGGGCAAAATGGCGGTGTGTTGGGCAGCATAAGCCAAACAGTCGAAACTCCTATCTGAAACGAAATTATCTTTCTTTTCCTGTTCCTCTTGGATCTGACGATGGAAAATCTGTTTCTGGTAATCATTGACCAGGCCCATGTCATAGCGAAGGGAATCTAGGTGAAGCTCCTTTTCAGAGAGGACAGCTCGGGCCACCTCTGTAATCATGGGAAGCTGATATTGTTCAGACACGTATCTTGCACAGGTAGTTTTACCCGTTGAATGAGCACCAATGAAATATACTCGCATTTTCACCTCATAGGTCAGAGATTAACTTCTTGAATTCTTCAGTAGTAATCTCCACCGCATTGGTGATTTTCTTGAGAGGATTTTCATGATCCTTGGCTGCAATAATAACTACTACCTTACCAGGATTATCTGACTTCTTAGCCTCTATGTAGCTTTTATCTTCGAATGTAATTCTCATGTTACCCTTCTGAATACAGCTTGGACAGGCTGAGCTGCTTTACGATCATTATGAATGAATCTGGCAGCCCATAAAAGAAGCGTAATGTCGGACATTTCAAAGCCGGCTTTGATGTACGCCTCGATAATCTCAGGCTCAGGTATATCGCGGGCCATAGCATCCGCAATTACTTTAATATTGCTCTCAATTAATTCTTCATGGATCATTGGCCGGACCTATCTGTCAAAATTTCCACCCTATCTTCATGGACAAAGATTGAATGTTCAAAGTGAGCGCCTAAATCAGGTGTCACCACCGTCCATCCATCATCCAGAGTTCTAGTGGTAGGGGTACCGATCACCAACATAGGCTCGATAGCAATGGAGAGTCCCGGTTGAATGCGGATACCCTCTTCTGGATCTGCCTTGTTAGACACAAAGGGAGCAGCATGAGGAACATTCCAATCAAGTCCATGGCCTCCGTAATTGGTAATAAGACCAAAGCCATCGCCCTTGGCTGAGCGACTAATAGCATGTCCAATAACTCCAAGTCGTTTACCCACTTGAATAGCCTGGATGCCTTTCATTAGGGCGGACTCGGTAGCCTCCACTAGCTTGACATGCTGGCTAGATTTTGGCTCGCCATAGATGCAGGTTAAGGCAGTATCGGCTATAGCGCCTTCGATAGTGACGCCCAAATCGAAGCTAACAATGTCACCTTCTTGTAATTTGTAGTCAGTAGGGATGCCATGAACAAGTTGCTTGTTGACAGAAATACAAACGCCGGCTGGAAATCCCTTATACCCTTTGAAGGTCGGGGTTCCACCGGCTTTTGCGATAATACTTTCAGCAATGTTGTTCAGCTCGATTAGAGAATAGGTCATTTTACCTTTGACCTGTTGCTCTAATACCCACAGTACGTTAGCGGCAATTCTTCCCGCCTCACGTTGATAGGTCAACCATTTATCATCCTTCAAGAGGATGAAGTTATTATTAGCCCATTGGCTTTGGGTACCACTTCTCATGAACTTACCTTATGAGAATTATTGTTTCTTTTTGACCAGACCGCTCATAATAGCACGAGCGTCATTCCATGGCTGGTTGGTGTCAGCTTTCATTTGCTTGATTGCATCTTTTAGATCACCAAACCCAACATATTCCTTGAACTCATCACTGAGTAGAATAGCAGCGATCTTCTTATCTAGAAGGATAAGTAAACCGTCTAATTCTTTGACCGTAGATTTGCCAAAGATAGGATTGGCCACAGAGTTGACAACGTAACCTCTGATGGCGATCAAGTCAAGTAGCTCTTTTAAATCCATTACTGACCTTGTGGCTTTTGAACTGCTCCGCCACGAACAATATCTCCAGCTTCACTGAGAGCATCAGCTTCAGTTAGACCATACTTCATATAGATTTGGAGGATAACGTACTTGTACTGTAGCTCGGCCTTTTCATTTTGGGCCAAGGCAGCCTTAGCAGCTTCCAAAGCCGTAGCTCTTTGGGAACGAGCTAGGTCGAGGGTTAGCTTGTCAACATCGGAGAGCTTGGTTGGACCAGCATGAACAACTGGAACAACGGCTGGTGGAGCCGGTGGTGGTGCTGCAACTGTAGAATCTACATCAATCACTTTTTCAGCGGCAGGAACTTTCTTTTCTTTACTCATGAGTCAATCTCCTTACAAGATTTCGGCTGCTTGAGAAGCCAACCTGCTACGCTCTCCCTGTGTAAAGGTAATGTGGCCAGCAAGTGAGGAATCCTTAAACTTCTCAATAACATGCGTCAACCCGTTACTAGTTGCATCTAATAGCGAATTGTCAATCTGCTCTATATCACCAGTTAGGATAATTTTGGTGTTTTCACCCGCACGAGTCAGGATAGTCTTGACATCTTCCTTGCTAAGGTTTTGGCATTCATCCACTAGAATGATAGCGTTTGGAATACTACGACCACGAATATAGGTAATAGCTTCCATCTCAATTCTACCCTTCTTCTGGTACATCTCCAATTCCCTACGCCAATCGCTGCCACCAGCTTTAGTGGTGAAAAGAATTTCAAAATTGTCCATAATAGCTTGGAACCAAGGAGCTAGTTTCTCTTCCATCGTGCCAGGTAAATAACCAATGTCATTTCCTACTGGTTGAATTGGACGATAGATAATGAACTTGTCATATTCTTTACGACCCAATACTAGTTCTAGTGCAGTAGCCAAAACAACTAAGCTCTTACCAGTACCAGCCTTGCCAATCATAGTAACTAGGTCTACACTTCTATCCATAATTAGATCAATAGCGAATGCCTGTTCTTTATTACGAGCAGAGATATTCCATGGATAAGTTTTCTTGATCAGCTTGATTCTATCAGCCGCCACTTTACGGCCCAAAGCTATCGCATTGCCGCTGGAATCCTCAAACCGAACGCATTCGTTTGGATTTAGATAAATGTTGTAAACGGCAGGATCAATATGTCCGCGGCTTTGTAAATCTAGTCCGGCGTCTTCATTGACAATGGTTCTGGTACCAGCGTACAAATCACTGAGAGAGTATTTGTTACCCTCATGTGATTCAGCATCCATACCACGAGACTTAGCTTTGATACGCAAGTTGATGTCATTGCTGACCAACACAGCATCTTTATTGCCAATCCAGGTGGAGTAAGCGCAGGCTAGAATCTGTGTATCACCATAGGTTGGATCACCGAACCCAGCAAAGGCAGGATTGCTCATGTCGTAATAGGTGGCATCTACCTTCAACATGGTATCATCCTCAATCAGGATACCAGTACTAATGTCGCCTTGATTGCTAACTTCATCAATCAAACGAATAGCTACACGTGCATTCTTACCAGCTTCACTGGATTGTTTCTTTAACTTGTCTAGTTCATTAAGAACTGCAATTGGAATAACGACATCGCTATCTGGAAACTGTTTGAATGTGCATGGGTCATAAACTAAAGCGGAGGTATCAAGAATATAGGTTTTTCTCATTCTGTCTCTTGTGGTTCTTGTGATTCATCAAAGACGGACCAGCAATTTACTTCCATTTCCAAATACAATTTCTTACGCGGATCTATTTGTCGTAGATCCTTTTTTAATTTGTAGGTACACTTGTGCCATTCACCTACTAATTCACCCTCGACATACACCTGCATATGTCCATCATGGTCATCTATAACCTGGATACCATATGTGGCGAAGATGCCACGCATTTTTATCTTTTGCTCAGGGGACAAGGGGCCGTCATTTGTCCAAATAGATTGAACCTGAGTTTGTACCTCAGTATTCTCAAACATTTGGTCGATCAAAGCACGCAAAAATCGGGCCCTTTCTTCTTCTTCCACCTGATGGGTGTTCTCGTTGTAATTGAGAAGTATTGTGCCTTTCATCTCTTTACAAATGCCACTTAATTAGTATCAGCATTTGCTCCAACCACAATTAGTGCAGGTTAAGCATTTTTCCTGATAAGCGAAGGAATTTTCCTTCTGGCAGGAAGGGCACTTGCGTTCCGCCGTGGATTTTGTGCCATCCACGATGTAGTTTTTGAGTACCCTAGCGATCACTTTCGAAAACGAAGTAATATCGGAATGCTTATCTTTCTGCAATTGCTCTACTACGTATTGCACCGGAGTGCCATGGCGTAGAGCCAAAGAGATAGTTCTGGTAAAGGCTCCGAAGTTTGCATTCTCAAAGACGTTTGCAATGTCTTTAATTAGCATTGGATCATCACCTTCACCAATAAGTAGATTGTAAGTAGTAATATCTTCTACCTTACCATTCTTGACAATTCTACCCATTTTGAACTTGTTAGGAATATCTACATACTTGGAGAGTCCTCCGAATACTTCATATGGTTTGCCATTAAACAAACCAACAAAGATAGTCCACTGCTCTCCCTGAATCTTTGCCTTCTTGATTTCGCAAGGCAACTCCAATGGACGTTTAGGAGCCATTACCATTTCAATTTCAGCGGGGCGTCCATCGAGAGTCTTCTTAGCTTCCGACTTCTGGATGAGTACACCATCTCTGCACTTGTCACGGTAAACAGTAAATCCTTTGCAACCCTTTTCCCAAGCTCTCATATAGACTTGAGAGACTACTTCCCTACTAACATCTTCAGGAAGATTACAGGTCTTACTAATACTATGATCAATAGATTCTTGAGCGGCGGCTTGTAAATCAACAGAGGCTACCCAATCAATCTCATTGGCAGTAGCTCCCCAATATGGAGACTCAGCAATGTCAGTCTTTCCTGTTACTTCCATCCAACGTTGAACGCCATGATGGTAAACAGTAAACTCTTGCCAGTTATCACCTAGAGCATCAGTAAAGTCGATACGGGCATTCTTATCCGATGGATTATGCTTCTTACGACGAACGTAAGAAAGGTTGAATGCCGGTTCAATACCTGAAGTAGTCTGGGTCTGTGAAGACACTGATCCTGTGGGAGCCGTGGTAGTATTAGCAATATTACGACGGCCAGTGGTCTTCCACATCTTGCGCACCTCGGGTGGGCAATCACCAAAAACATCCTTCAAGTAAAGATGATCCTTCTCCAATTCATAATTGAAGATAGGGAACGCGCCACGTTCTTCTGCCATAATGCAAGAAGAGGTGTGTGAAGCTACAGCAAGGGCACGGTAAATCTTGCGGGTCTTAGTAATAGACTCTGGAGAGCCGTACTTGATTCCAAGCATAGCTAGAGCATCGCCAAGCGCAGTAATCCCTAGGCCAGTACGACGGCCCGAAATATTCATTTCACGAATCTTCTTCCACAGATTGAGTTCAGCGGCTTTAGCTTCCGTTGGTTCAGGGTCGGCCTTGACTTTTTCTAGTATCCTGTCCACGCATTCAATTTCTAAATCAATGATGTCATCCATTAGGCGCTGGGCCACGATGGCATGTTGATGGAATTTCTTAAAATCAAATGACGCATCTTTGGTGAATGGGTTCTTGACATACGAGACAAGATTGAGTACTAATAGACGGCATGCATCGTAAGCCGGCAAGACAATCTCTCCGCACGGATTGGTGCAGATAGAATTGTGGCCAAACTCAGCGTACAGGTCCGATGGGGTATTCTTCTTGACTGTATCCCAAAATAAAAGACCCGGCTCGGCAGATGCCCAAGCAGAGTCTATGACCTGATCCCAAATCTCCTTGGCCTTGACTACTTTCTTTACTTTGGCATCTTCTACGGATGCATCTACTGGCCAACGGAGCGTGTACTCCTGATCGTTCTTGACGGCTTGCATAAACTCATCGTTAAAACGAATTGAGATATTAGCACCGGTCACCTTCTTCTTATCGCGTTTGATCTTAATGAAGGTTTCTACTTCAGGATGATTGACAGAGATGGTAATCATCAAAGCGCCACGTCTACCGTTTTGTGCTACTTCACGGCAGGTATTGGAGAAGCGTTCCATGAACACTCCAATACCATCAGTGGTCTTGGCGGCGTTGTTGGTTACAACGTCTTTAGGACGGATACCAGAGATATCCAGCCCTACACCACCACGACGCTTCATGATTTGAGCAATCTCTTGATCGGCTAACATAATGCCGCCATAGGAATCTAGTTTATTAGAATGAACTCCTTGAACGACGAAACAATTGGAAAGACTTTGAAGTTGGAATGGGTTACCAATAGCAGACATAGGGCTGCCTTGTGGTACGATGTATTTATAGTGATCTAGTAAAGAATAGATTTCATCCTCTGAAAGAGGATTGGGATATTTGTTCTCAATGCGAACAAACTCCTTGGCCAAACGACGATGCATGTCGGAGGGCGTCAATTCTAGATACTCACCATTCGGGTTCTGCAAAGCATACTTGTCCACAAATACCTTGGCGGCAAACTCGTCACCATTAAAGTAATTCACGGACGCTTCAAAAACCTGAGAATAAGTGTATCCTGGCATAATTCACCTGTAAGAGAATTAAGTAAAAGTTTGTTATGACTCGCAACCTTGCGCGTCAGATTTTGATGTTCTCTTTCATCAAAGAAAGAGCGCTGTTAATCGTTTTGATACAGCTTAATCTGGATATGTTCAATTTCTTGCATATCCTGTTAATTGACATTGGCTTGTCACCATCGAATCCATATGCCAAGTTGATAATCTCTCTCTGTTCCGCTGTTAGAGAGGAGACAGCTTGTTGAACAGCGTGAGTAGTCTGAGACTCCTCAAGTTCCTTATCAGGGCAATATTGTTCTTCAACAAGCAAAGGCATCACAGACTCCTTGTGTGGAGTGTTAGCCTTAGCTACCTTCAAAGGAAAACGAATAGTCGTGTGCAAGTTGGCGCTACGTGAAATACGAGTGCCAATGTAGTTATGTGCCCACGCAAAGAATGATCCCTTGTTTGGCTTGAAGGTTTTCATTGCCTTAATAAGAGCTTCAAAGCCCTCCTGGTTCAAATCTTCATAGTTGCTAAATGCCTTATAGCGACCAGTCTTCATAGTAACCAGGTACTTGAATTTCTCGATGCAAAGTTGTTCATGACGCTTTAACTGAGAAACGATCTTGGGGTCATCAGAGTCTTTTGCCTGCGCCCTAAGATCGATTAGCTTAGTCATTAAGTCATGTGCTTCTTGTTCTGTCAACATGTTTAGTCTTCTCTCTTAACGTCGAAAGTAAATGTATACTCTATTATTGATACTAGCCCCAATAAATGAGCATCTCATGCTACAACGAGCGGATTTACTTGCCAATTTCTTCTTCTAATAATTCGATCACAGACTCCATAGTGGACTTGATTATCTCTTCATCATCGAGGGACATTACGAATTTCAACAACTCTACGATTTGTTGCAGCTTATGCTTATCAGGTGTTTTTTCGTTGTTCCTCTTTGACATGGCTGTTAACTATAATTATCTTTGGCCCAACCTGATCCATTGAGGATGAAACCGCCTCCGCCACTGATCAGTCTCTTGACTTTCTGTGGCTCGGCCGCATTTTCCTCCTGGCATTTGGGACAAAGTTCTAGTTCCTCTTTGATGGAGTGGGAGACTTCAAATTCTCCGTGAACTGAGCATTGATACGTGTACGTCGGCATTTTATCCTTAGTTAACGCTATAGGTTTGGAGTAAGGTAATTTCTTTTTTAATGCTGTCAATTTCCATGCCAACTTTACTTATTTCTTGCTGAATGTTTTTTATTTGAAGCATCTTCTCTTCGCTAGTCGTCTCTTCATCCACTTCGATGGCATGAATTCTCGCCAATAAATTTTTGACAGTATGACTACATACCAGCATTTTGGTAGATAGCTGAATTTTCCTAACTTCGTTACTCATCTTTTCTCACGGCGTCTTTGATCCATCTTGGTTTGAAGTTGGTGGTATCTATCGTCACCTAATAGGTTAGCGTATACCTTGTCGCTCTTAGCTGCTTCTTGCTTGAGCTTTTGGGCATCACCCTTCAGCTTATCAATTAGCTCTTGCCCCTGGAGTTGAACAACCCCCTTGGCTCCCGAAGAGATTAGTCTGGTGACAGTTTCGGCTGCACAAGAAGGGCAAGTCTTAGGAGGGTCTGCCTTGATAGAATAGGAGTCTTCCCATTCATGTTGGCAGGTGTCACATCTATGTTCATAGGTTGGCATAATTATTTTCCTAATTTCTTTTTGAGTTGGGGCAATCCACCATTGCGGTGTAGGTCATAGGCAGAACGAGCATAGCTATCGAGAGCGGTTCCCTTTCTTAGGTTAAGCCTTCCGCCAATGTTTCTTCTGGTCCAAATAAGACCATCATCATCCATATAGTGCCAGTTATGCGTCATTAATCACCCTGTACTAAAAACTTATCTACTAGTCTAAATTCTATATCTTTAGTCCAGTTCTTTTTGATGTCTTGCTTATATTTTTCATCTTTAACTTCAAAGACAATATATAGTTTTCCTGACTTTTCTTCGTATTCAATTCTGACGGCTTCTGCCACGACTTTATCTTGCATTTTGACCTCTCTTATATGTCTAATAATGCAATTTTTTCCGAGATATCGTCAGGATCTCGCATCTCAAAAGTAGTCGGATCTTCCTCGGATTTTTGGTCCAAAAGAGTACCGCAAGCCAGGTTCTTAATGAGGATTCCATGACCCAATTCACCGTCTCGATTCTTGATGACGTGGTACTTCATATCTGGGTAACTCTTCTCGTTGGCACGAGTCTCAATCTGAATGGCAATGTTGGCGTTCTGCATAATCAAAGCTGACCTTCCAATTCGATGGAGACCAATCTTATCTTCTTCCTTAGCACCACCCTTACGGTTCAACTGGACTGCACTGAGAACGATACAGTTATGCACACGAGCGAACTCGTGAACCTTCTCCGCAATCTTTCCCAATTTGAGCCAGTCTTCCATATCGGTTCCCTCATAGTCCATGAGGCCGAGATAGTCGATGACGATGATCTTAGGATTGTAGATCGTTTTGGCTTCCTCATATATCATCTCCAAGTTCTCCATAGTAGCTCCACGAGGGATATCTACGATTTCGAATTGATGAGGATATCGTTTGATGAAACGTAACGCCTTCTGTACCTTATCCACCTCCAGTGGATTGAGACTAGCATTACGAATCTTTTTAGATGGGTTACCTGACAGACGAGCCAACACACGATTGAGGCATGGCTTGAAGGGCATTTCCAAAGAGAAATACAATACGTCATTACCTGGCGCGAACTTACCCTCTTCAGTGTCGAGAGTATTCTCCTGCATCCACATCTGGAGGGCCATGTTCATCAAGAGCATGGACTTACCACCACCAGACTCACCACCGATAAGGATTAGCTCACCAGGGCGGCCACCATCGGTTACGAAGTCGAAATAAGAGTATCCGGTACGAATACCCTGATCGAACTTCGGGTTCTCCATCTTGGCATTGTACTCATCACGGAAGATGGGCACCGCTTCCTTGAGCGTCTTACGCTCATAGGAACGAACTTGGTTCAGTCCCTTGATGTTCTGAACTGTAGACTGTAGGCCATTGAGAATCTTATCAACATCTACGTTGGCCCAATCCATCTTCATGAACTTGTCTCGTTGTTCCTGAAGTTGGCGCTCAGCATATCGTTTCTTCAACTTGCCCAAGTCGTGTTTGAACTCTCGTTCATTGACTTGGAATTGATCGAGCTGAGTCCAGACTGCATGGACATGCTCAAGCAGTTTGTGATTGTTGCCTTTTTCTAGCTTTTCTACCACCACACGAAGGGTCGGGAGATCCTTGTAGGTACGGATATACCCAACTACTAGGTTGGCAAAGTTCCACATCTCTGAGGAAAATAGTTTTGGATCAGACTCATTGGCAAAGTCTAAACCATGCTTCTTATTAGTAAGGATGTGCTTGAGAACTGCTAAATCTAGTTCGTTACTCATTTGCCTTCCTTTCGATGATCCTTACCCGGAGCTACTACAAACGCTTTCATATAGCCTTTCATCAAACTATCTATACTAGCCTTGAGAGGCCCATTGAAACTTTCAATGACGTTAGGGCTATTGGTACACATGATAGTGGGCAGCTTGTTCTGGGCACGAGTGCGGAAAATACTCTCCAAGCTTCGAGCGTACAAATCGGCTGCATTTTCTGAGGGCATAAATCGAGAATCAAACTCGTCAATTACTAGGAAGCTAACCAGCACTAACTCACGTCTAGCGGTAAACTTCTCTTCTCCACTACCGCTAGTTAGAACTGAGACGATATCGCTCAAAGTGGTGTAGAGGCAGGAGAAGCCTTTTTGAGAAGCTTTCTTGAGGATGCAGGTAGCTGTCATAGTTTTCCCTAGACCATGACCACCTGCCAAAATAATGGAGTTGCCTGTAGTGTATGAAGTTTGTAGGTCAGCTACGTACTCATCATATTTTTCTCTCAATCGAGGATCACCGTGGAAATCTCGTTCCATCTTGAGAGTCCAGTAACCGATAGGAATGTTGCTCTCAGCGTATCGATTGATAGCAATCATCTTGAGGTTCTTGGTCTCAAGAGGCTCTTCGCTCTTCTCGATAGTCGCAATAGCATCTTCTAACTTCTTGGTCGGGATGTTATTGAGTGCGCGGCTTCTTGAAAAATCCAGGGTATCCATACTTTACCTTTTTCACGTCAGTCAGATTGTGATCGCGTAGCTTGTTGGCGATAATCTCACGTTCCTGTTTGGCTAACTCCACTTGCAGTTCAGCTTTGGTCATAGCATCCAAAGTCTGCTCATCTGCTCCTGAGTCTCTAGGCTTAGCTCTCCTGAGATGAATCTTCTCTGTAATGAGTGCGGCTTGACTCTTGGGAGTTGGCGTTGGGTCAGGCTCGGGAGAATCTTCTGGAATTTCCTCGACCACGACCTTGGTGAGCACTATATCCTCGTTGGGGTGGTGTATTATCAAATAACTTTTTCCGTCTATTGATTTCAATTTGACGTAGTTATTGTACCATTCTTCCACAATACCCTCAGCCACAGTGTTATTTCTGAGCAGACACTTAACGTGCGTGCCATCTTTTGGTGGATATAAATTGGGAGTCATACAATCCTCCTTAGAACTTCTAAGTCAAACTCTACCGCTTGAAGATCCTCGATGGTTTCATGGAAGTTCTGAGACCAAGGATCCATATGGAACAAAAAGGCCAAATCACCATAAGTTGCTACACTGTCATAGTTATGTTGTTTGAGAATAGTTAGATAGTTATTGGGCAGCGGAGTGGAACGACTCACGTTCAGGTTCTTCTTGCCCGCTAGCAGAACGTTCATCTTATAATGGATAAGGTTCTCATCTTTGGTGAACAGAGAAATAGACCTGAATTTAGTTTTGACTTTGGGGACCAGATTGGCGTAACCCCAATCAATGTAGTCCTTGAGAATCTGGGGGTTGGCTGATAGCTTGGAAGACATAACATTCAACTGCCACACCTCAAAAGACTTTTTAGGGTTCTCGTTATTGAACTTCCAGGGATATTCGATGTTGTAAGTCTCTCTGTACTTCTTGACAAAATAACCCAAAAGGTGGGCAGTCTTCCACTGCGCCACCTCTAGCGTCTCAATCTCGTTGAACAGGGCGAAGAACTTCTCCCACTTCTCGTTGGGTACCGTTCTTAGCTCTCCGCCTGTTTCCTCGATCTTCTCTTTTTCTTTTCCTCTATTGGCCATGTTACGTCAAACCCTTCTTCCGAAGTGTAAATCTTATGTCTAATACGAGAGTGGTTATCCAAATACGTGGCTTGGTCAGCAAAATCAATAACCACCGCGAATTGTTTACCAGGATACTTCCTGATGACTCGTCCTACTCTTTGCAATGCTTTGACGGTGGACTTACCGCCACAAGCGATGACAAGCCCCGACAAACTTGGGATGTCTACACCTATATCGAAAATCTTGGAAGCTAGAACACAATCAATTTTATGGTCCTGGAGATCCTTCTTAACCTGCTCTCGTTCATCTTTTGAATTGGAACCGTTGAGCAAGGCACAACGCATATGCTGCTGGAATAGCTCATATAAGATATCGCCATGCTTAATGCTGCTAAAAAGGACCAGAGTTTGATAACCCTTTCCCACCAAAGCTTTAGCAGCATCCAACACCAAACCATTACGAGCATCGTTTTCTACCACATACTTTTTGTAGATGGACTGATAGTTCTTCTCTAGTTCGTATGGATAGGGCGGGGTGACACGGAAACGAATCAGAGCCTTGGCTAAAAATCCCTCGTTGATTAGTCTGGAAGCTGGAATGTTGACGATGTATCTTCCCAAGATAGCTTCAATGAGAAGGTCCGCCCCGTCATCACGCCAAGGGCTTCCACTTAAACCATAGATGTGCTCTACTGTTGAATGTTTGAAAATCTGCTGAATGGTTTCACAGGCCGACATGTGACATTCATCGATGATGTGAACTCTGGAGTCCTTCATCATCTTGATGATGTCAGCATACTTACCCTTGGCTATTGCCTTTTCGTCATCATCTGAATCAAGAAGGATTTCATTCTTCTTGAGACCAATGGCTTGACCAACGGTCCAGATACTAGCGATGTTGATGTCATGGATTTGGCATTGACCATCACCAATGATACCAATGGGTTCGTCGAAACACTGTGAGAAGAAATCATGGAATTGATAAAGCAGGTCTTTTCCAATGACGTAGATGATCGTCTTCTTGCCTAATTTTGCGGCAATTAGAGCGGCGATCAAACTCTTCCCACCACCAGTAGCTACCTTTATAATTCCTCGATCATTTTTGTCAATGACATCGAGAATTTCCATTTGATAGGGGTAGGGTACCTTGCCAATCTTTTGCAAATTATTGAGAATGTTTCGCTCAATCCCCACGGATTTAGGGCCTCGCTTATCAATTACTTCTATCTCTTTGCCAGCGGCAGCATAGAAGTCCTTGACCCTGCTCACCAATCCAGTGGCGAATTGAAGGGTAGGTGTCAGCAGCTTTTTGAAACCGTCCCACTTGACCCAATCACCATCTCGATTGAGGAAGCCTTTGAAGGCGGCAGTGTGTTCGGCCCCTTGAACGTAAAATGACAAATGCTTGTCGAGAGCCAGGATGTGTTCCACATCCGACTCTTCGATAATTTGCGAGGTATTGCCTTTGATGATGAGTTTTGTCATGCTAGTCAATATATAACTAGCTTCTTTTTCTCGACAAAATTACTCAGTTAGAAAGGTCTTTCTGGCCCAGATAATGAGTTCGTCTGCCTCATCCAAAGAACCGCGCTTCTCGGTAGCAACTAGACTAGACCATGGACTATTACAACCCTTGAGGAAGTCTTCCATCTGTTCTTTGGTAGATATCTTGCCGGCATGTTCTGCAATGGCTTCTAAGATAGAATCTTTATGCCATCCAAAGGCGGCATAGACACGATCAAAATTAGAAACAAAATGGGAATAGACTCGGGTAGCTTCTGGGTCAAAGTCGAAGGCGAACACCCCAATATTGAGACATTCGCCTTTCAAAAGATCAAAAACTTGTACTACAATGTACTGTGATGGCATTTCACTTCTTCTTTACCAATCCAGATAGCGCATTCCAAATTGTGGAAAAGATATTAGCTAAACCAGTATCCGGTACAGGTTGAACTGGTGGCGGTGGAGCTGGTTCAGGCGGAGGTGGCGGGTCTGGTGGAAGTGGAGGATCTGGTGGCGAAGGCGGATCAGGTGGAGGGGCTGGTGGTGGAACCGCTGGTGCAGTATCCCACAACGAAAGATCCTTTACATAATCCACATCGACTGGAGCACCATTGGGCAACTTGTAATTGCCGCCGCTTCCATATTGCCACATAACCCAATCAGTCCATGGTTTTGGAATCTGTGGGGTCGGTTCATAACTAGCAAGCCATAGCTGATAAGTTTGTGCAAAGCTATCAGGTAGCTTAATCGCTTCTGCAAAATATGGATAAGTATAAACGATAGGTCTAATGCCAGAGAGTCGTTCATACTCTTGTAGGTAGGTAATAGTCCATTCAACAATTTGGGCAGCAGTACAGCCCCACTTGGCCCATTGGTCAGGCGTTGGCCATTCCAAATCGCAAGCGGCTAATTCACCATTAGCCCATTGAACATGCAGGGCGGCTTGTTGCTTCGGATCACGAAGGGGTTGAGAAGGGATGGTTGGTAGTGGATAAACGAAGTTGTAAGCCATGACTTTGAGTCCGGCTGCCTTCGCTTTTGCAATGTTTTGGTCATACAGTTTGTCCTTACCTCCGTTGCCCACGCCACAACGGCAAATAACAAATTGAACTCCTGTAGCTGCCAACGCCACGAAATCGACGTTGCCTTGTATTACTGAGATATCAACACCCTTGATTAGATCCGACATATTACTTCCTGACAAACCTCATTCCCGGAGTAACTTGTTCCAAACTAGAACGGACCTGATTATCCGTTGGTTGGGTTTCCACGTTAGGGACTGGTTGTGCCTGTCGTTTTACTTGACGAATTGCCTGGATGGCATCTTGCTTGAATGCGCAAGGCCCGTAAAACTGCTGGGCTTCACCCACCGGGACTAGTGTGACGACACCTTTTACAATTGGTGATAAATGGCCTTCAATCCATACCCCGCCCACTAATACTTCTACGTCTCTATTGACAAAGTGCTTAAGAACATCACCTTCCATTATTTTTTCTCCTGAACCACTAAAACTTTATTCATAATGGTAATTGTATCTCCTGGCTTCAAATCTTCCCAAGAGGTAACAGCAAAACCGAGTCGTTGTGTGCCGCTAGCGTCTCGGCCTCGGATAGCTAGAGAGATATAGTTGTCAATGTCTAGCTCTTTCCAAGCTTCCAAGGCCCTACCATTCTCTTGCGCTACATAATCTACGGTAATTTCTGCACCGTATGATGAATCTTTATAGCATGGTACACAAAGCTTCCTAGCTTCATCAGTTGACATTACTTTCTCCTATCCACAACACCACCAACTAGCTTACCAAAAGCAGAAGACTTTTGAGCAATCTTCTCCTTGATCTTTTGGGCGGCAGAAACAGTCTCATTAGTTCCAGTGTCTAATTGGAGATTGAGGTTTCTTGCCTCATCCTTACCTTTGACATTCTGGAGAAGTTCTTGTGCATCTTTCTTAAGTTGAGTAACGCGAGAGTCTGGCAAACCAAGACCAGCGAACATGGAGTAGACCTTGACAACTGGCTCAGGCGACTCTACAGTGTAGATACCTTTGAACACACCTTTTGGTGTGCCACATTGATCATTTACCATTGCCATAGCATAAGTAATACTAGAACTTGGAATCTTTGCCCATACTTCTTTATTGGCGGCAATGATGACACCAACATATCTAGATTGCTTGAGGTCAAATCCACCAGCTAGCAAGTTGCCATTCAAGTTGTTTACAACTGCTTCGGCAATAGCGGTGTCCTCAGAAAAATTCTCGACAGTTAGCTCACCATAAACCGTGAGACCCTCACCATCGGTGAACAACTTTCCCCACTCCATCGGGTCAAGACCCTTGACTGAAGATGGCATGGAGGAAAGTGTATTGAAAACATCAATTGGCTCCACAATAGCCTTGTTGGCTACACCATAGAAATCTACCTGACTAATATTGTGATAGATAGCTTCGATCTTGGCATTATCCACCACAATCAAGTTATTCACCTTCTTGGTCTGTGTTGCCTTGGCAAGCTTAGAGAGAGTCTCCAATGCATTAGCCTTGGTCTGTGCATCTTCAGTATCCATTGGGAGAATAGTAATAACAACTAGTGGCTTCCCTGAACTAGACAATACGTCTACCAAAGTCTCACAAGAGCCGGCGCCTGAACCACCGCCCAAGCTAAGGCAGAGGACATTGACCTGAGCATTGGCCAGCTTGTCATTGACCAGTTGGAGAACTTCACCACGATGAGACTCGGCGGCTGCTTTGCCGATTTCAATTTCCTTGGCTGCTCCCCCCAAACCGTACTCTAAGAGTAGCTTGTTGGAATCGGGGATATTGATAAACTTCAAATCTTGCATGGCTGTGTTGATTGCCACAGCGTCATATCCCATGTTGTAGAAGGCTTCAGCCAGGCGAGAACCAGCTTGCCCTGATCCTAATACGCCCAATGCTAGGCTTCTTTCTTTTCTCGAAACGATCTTTGCGGCCATCTTAGTCTCCTGCTGTTTGGCTTGGCTCTTTGCCTTTAATGCGGCCAGCTTGCTGGCATCTACTGCGTCTCCTGGCTTTACTTCAGCTTGGGAAACATCATCTACTACATTCTCTTTATTTTCTTCTTCTGTTACTGACGTTGCTGGCATTATTGCTCCTTGCGTCCTTATTATATCACTTCAGAAACCATTGGTTATCCATGTACCAGTGGACCGTCTCTGCAATGCCTTCTTTGAACTTATAGGCCGGTTTCCAGCCTAGCTGTTGAATCTTATGAGTATCTACCGAATACCTAAAGTCATGGCCGCCTCTTGGGTCTGGGATAAATGAAATTAAATCATGTCCTTTGCCGATGGCGTTGCATACTGCCTGAATGGTTTCCAGGTTGGTGAATTCTTGATGAGCTGAAATGTTATAAACCTGATTAGGCTCGCCCTTATCTAAGATGGTCATAATGGCTGAACAGTTATCGCCTACATAGGTCCAATCCCTAATCTGCTTCCCCTCTCCGTATAGAGGTATTTTCTGCCCCTGTAGCACACATTTTATAGCCTTTGGGAGGAGCTTTTCGGGTTGCTGCCAGGGGCCATAGTTATTGCTGCTCCTGGTAATGTTATAAATTAACCCATGCGTAGTATGGGCTGCTTTTACCAGTAGCTCTCCCGCCGCTTTGGTAGCGGAATAGGGGTTTCTAGGGTCTAAAGGAGACTCCTCGGTCCAGGCAGCGTCTTTTTCGCTGGTAAGCTGGCCATACACCTCATCTGTGGAAATGTAGATAAGGCGCTTTACTTTGTGTTTGAGGCAGGCATTGATAATGACCTGGGTACCCAACACATTGGAGGTAACGAAAGAATTGGGATCCTTGAGAGAAGAGTCTACGAAGGATTCGGCTGCCCCATGGATAACGATGTCTGGATGCTCAAACTTGAAGATAGTATCAATGACATGGTTGTCACGAATATCGGCTGGATAGAACTTGTGGTTCTGATTCCAGTACATAGAATTAGTCTCATTGAAGTTCACGCGGTCAATGCTGACGAAATCTAGCTTTTCTTCTCTTGTCTTTCGGCTGTAGATAGCTCGGCGTATAAAGTTGCCAAAGATGAACCCACAAGAACCAGTGATGAGTACTTTCTTACTCATTTTTCTCCAAACTTACTCTCGATAGAGATTGTATCTTGAATCCTGAGTATATATATCCTTGTCGATCACATATCTACCTTCCCACTTATCAAAAAGGTGTTTGATATTGTGATTCATGAACAATCTATTAGCAGGATTCTTTTTGAGAGAAGCACTCTCCTCATGGAAGATATTAGTCTTACCACAATATACAATTTTCTTCTCTTGATTATTCTTAATTGAGAGACACAAATCTACATCATCAAAGGCCCAATGGTATTCTTCATCCATTCCTTTGATACCAGACTTATTCTTATCGCAGATGTTTCTAAAGTTCTCGGCTTTGGTTAGGAGAACCGCACCAGTCACTACTTGGAAGAGGCGATTTCTTTCCGCATTAGCGTCAGTCTTCTCTCCTGCACGGAAGTGATTGGGGGCGCGGAATCTTGGATCAAAGATAACCCCGGCATGCTGTAAAGTATCCGTATTAGTGTAGAGAAGTCTGGCTCCTACCACCCCAACTTTAGGATCCTTATCGATAATCTCCTTCATGGCTTTGATGGATGTAGTATCATTGAATACCACATCATTGTTCATCAGGAGTACGTAGTCATTGTCGGCAGGTGAAGCTACGTTGAAGAGGAAGTTCATACCCTCAGAAAAGTTCTGGCGATTATCCTTGTATGGAATGACTTTAGTATTCCCACCCCAAGAATTGGCCACGGCAACCGTGTCATCCTTGGAAGCGTTGTCTTTGATGAGCCAGGTATAATCTAACCCAGCAAGAGCCGGCAAAAGACTTTCCTTTAATTTGGTTAGTTTATCACAAGCATTCCAAGTCAAAGTGAGAACGTATAGCATTAAAAACCTACCCTAAGACCCGCGTTGATACCCACGTTACCATCAGTTCCTACAGTTAGAGATGGGCCAATATAAGTGTTGTTCGCAAGTGGTGAAAAGAGATTCTTACCAATGTTGTAGGCCACTGGTGTTATGACCAATTGAGGTCTCTGACTGACAGTCCCATAACCAACACCCACTTCAAGAACAGAGAAGTCTGGTGTCGTTTTGAATTGACCGTAAGACATGATACCTAGATTGACGCTGGGAGTGAATTCGCCTCGAACTGGATTGAGCCCAACTCCACCATCCAGGCCGACCAAGAGTCTTGGATTCCAAAAGCTAAACTTAGCCCCTGGGACCTCTTGCTTGGTACTACCAGTCTTGATAGGAATTTCGTATGGCTTTCCATCCACCACAACATTGAACTTGTTGTAGAAATACTGTCGTTGATTCTCGTCAACTCCCACAACCGTATCCACCTGATAATCACGTTGGCTAATGTGGACATCCCATGGGTTCTGCTGCCATGCACTAAATCCAACCGTGCCTAGAGGTACCTTGATAGTTCCGAAGTCTTCATTCAAAGCTAGATTTTGTTGAGTCTTCTGATAGCCGAATGGGTCTGTGTTTGGACAGGTGCCGTTTACACACGGAACTGGTGGTGGAGGATTTGGATTGCTTGGGCCAGTATTGGTGCTTGGGATACCGCTACCATTCTGGGCATTGCTGTTGGTAGTAATGACGTTGATGGAAGCTACCTGAGCGCCTAGCTTGTCCAAGTTGTCTTGGATAGCTTTTAGATTGATCCCATTAGTCTTAGCAAAGGCGTCAATATCTTCTTTAGTAGCATATTGACTCTGGCTACGTACAATCCCATCAATCAATTGTTGTTGAGCAACAAGTGAAGTTTGAATTTGTGTTTGCTGGGCTTTAATTTGGATTTGATTGTAGATGATAAATGCTAGAGCACCGCAGGTGAGAATACTAGCTATTGCAATTATAATCTTGGTTTGGAGAGTCATGAGACACCTTACTTCTGGATCGTGGGACACCAGTGGATTGTTCTGCCTTCTGGGGTGGCCTCTTTAATTATTTGGTTTCCCAACGGGTCTTTCTTTTGGCCATAAACCTTAAACTTCGAGGAATACTTACCTTCTTCACCATACGCAGTTTTGTATGTATGAATAGTAGCGCCTTGGTGCTGGTAAGAGTCATTCATAACGGTAACTAGCGATTGACACAATAAGTGGAATTCGCTTTCATTCAACAAGTTGCCCTGACGCCAAGGTGAAATCTGAGATAGATATAACGCCTCGGCACGAATGTAGTTGCCCACGCCAGCAAAGATCCACTGATCCATCAAAAGTTGCGCAATCGGCTTGGAACTTTTGAGCACTTGCTTCTTGAGGTGCGGCAACCAATCCTCCAGTTTGTCTTGGAGCGGGTCCCATCCTAAATCTGCCCATTTCAACTGGAAGATGGCATGCCTTTCAGCAAAACTAACTGTCCCAAAATGTCTTGGGTCATTAAAGTATATCTGGCTGCCGTCTTCAAATTCAACAACAAAACAAGGATGCTTGCCCTTGGTCGGAGACCATTGACCAGTCATCCCGAATGTATTCATCAAGTAATGGTAATCAGTAAATCTCCAATACAGGAACTTACCTTTGACTTGAACATCTTCTACTTTACAGTTACCTGTTTTAACAAACTCCATGAACTTATCAAATCCATTTGGATTCTGATATTTGTATCGACTATTTTCAGTCGCATAAGCATTCTTTACGAACTTTCCAACTACGAGTGGTCTAATCAAATCAGCGCTTAGTTTGACTTCGGGACCTTCGGGCATGTTCACTTACTCCACTTCTTAACGAAGATTTGTCTGGCTTTCTGATACAAGGCGTGTGTGTTGAGTTGTTTACTAGTCTGTTTACCAAAATGAACTACTGGAACTTCTACTACTTCAAATGGAATCCCAAGCTTGCGGGCTCGGAAAGAAAGATCGGTGTCCTCAAAGTAGGCCAACCCAAACTCTTCTGAGAACGGACCAACATAATCATTGATGATGAGCATCTCCCAAAGATCCTTAGAAGAAGCTAAACACCATCCACTCATGTATGAGTTACCGGAGAGTACTTTATTGGCTTCTTGGACGAAACTGAGATTGCTATCCAATTGTCCCATGGTTGGGCCGACTAGGCTGGAGGGGCAGCGCTCCACTAGAGGAGCAGTCCAATTTGTATGATTGGATTTTACGCGAATATCGTTGTTCAAAAACAAGACGTTCGGGGCCGTTGCCTTAGCATAACCAATGTTGCACGCCTTGGCAAATCCAAAGTTTTCTGGATTGCGCACGTAAACTAGGCGCGTGTTCTTTTCTAATGCTTCCTGCGTCTCATCTGTACTATGGTTATCTACAATAATGATCTCATGATCTTCTGGTAACTTGGAGAGGTCTTCCACGCATGCCTTGGTGAAATTATACTTGTTCCAAACCGGAATAACAATACTAAGTTTCATTTGATTACCACACTCTTCTTAGCCGCAGCAATACCACGTGGGTTAATAATTCCCATCCCAATAGATTCTCTAACAGTCCACCCCACAGTCTGCGCTCTCTTGCGGGCCGCGACTATGTTGCCAATATCTCCATTATCGTCATGGATAATGATCTCATGCTTAAACTTCTGAGTCATCTAACGCTCTCAATTCATTCAAACTAATACGCGAAACAAACTCTGCTTCTTTTGCAGCAATAGCTCGTTGGATCATTCTAGAACGACGGGAGCTACCATCTTTGTAGGTATTTCCTTCATCGTCTGTAATTATGTACATAGTGCTATAATCTTTTCGGCCGCTTTGGTCCATGTATACTCCGGTAGAAGCTCTTGCATCTTAGGCGAAAACTTGGCTAGATAATCATCATAGTTCTTGACCACATCCCTTAGCTTCTCGGCACATTGAGTAGTGTCAGGATCAAAACACTTAGCGTATGGAGATGGTTCCCAATACTGCATTTTGTAATCAGCCCTAATCTCTTTCCCATCAATGAGAATGGAATTCTCATCATTCATGTAGTCAAGCTGCCCGCCATAACGAGGAGCAATAACAATCTTGTTGGCTGCAAAGCCTTCTAGACCGGGCATCCAGAAGCACTCGGCATTAGCCATGGTTAGAACGATATCGCAGGAATTGTAGAGAGTTTCAATATCTACAATGAACTTATCCACGATTTCAATTTCCCCATGGTTTTTAAACTCTTCGTTCCAACGGTGGAGAAGATCACCAACATTAACATCAAATCCGGGCTGTGGACTCTTGCGAGCCACCTTGAGTACCAGGCACACATCGTCCTTCTTAGTAAACGCTTTACCATATGACCTCAACAATCCAGGTAAGTTCTTTCTCAAATGAGGCTGTGCAATGTTGCACAGTATCTTGTACTTCTTTTGAGTCTTGAGGGGGTACTTACCAAGGTTTTGAAATCGTTCCAGATAAATTCCGTGAGGAACCACCACTTGATGGTCAGCCGGCATGCCATTGTCCGTGAATATCTTCTTGGAAAACTGGGAAGACGGAAGTACCTTATCCACACACTTGTAGTACTTGGCAAAGGCTGTAGGCAATACAGTGGTTTCGTAGTTCCAAATTCCAAATCTATTCTTCTCACCACGAATGAAGTAATTGCAGAAATTTCTCAAAGCCGTGTACGACAACTGCATGTCGTATTGTTTATCCAGTTTGGAGGCCACCATCTCCACGAAGTTATCGGGCGTGATGGTATCGTTTTCAGTGACACATCCTCGGAGGTTCGATTTGAGATCCTCGGGAAAATGGGTAAGGCCATTTGTGGAAAATAAATCCACATCATGCCCCATTCTAATAAACTCTCGTGAGAGGTTTTGAGCTACAATTGACCAGCTATGGTTCTTACCAAGAAATCCAAACCAACATACTTTCATAACCCCTACTATATCAGGATGGGGTTGGGCTTGGCAAGAATGGTACGAAGTTATAGCTGTGAGAGGTTGGAGGGGCGATAGCAGTGGAACTGTTCAAGGTCAAGTTATTGTAAGTCATGACCAATCTTGCCATCTTGCAAATAGCTACGTCAGTACCTATGGAGGTTGCTAAACTCAGATGAACTTCATACACCATTGGGGTGGCGCCCTGGGAACCAGGCAATAGCTCACTCTTAATATCCTGTGAGGCTACATACGTTGCCGCAGGATTATTGGTACTGATAATCGTACTTGGGCCAGAAGCTAAGTTCAAATATGTATTAGTATTGACATTAAATAGTTGTATCTGAGCTGCATTGGCTGAATCATTACATTCTATAATCGCTTCTAAAGTAATAGACTCTAAACCTTCTAGAATGTATTGATCAAAGTTAAAGACCATAGCCCCAATAGCCATTGGCACATTGGAATCATTGGATTGTACTCCAGCCACACCGTAGATATAGACTGGGTTTTTGTAATAGAAGCTTGGATCTAGGAATCCATATCCATCAGTCTTTGGAACACGGTCGTTATCCACCGAACCTAGCGAGAAGGCGATAACACCAATCAAGTCATACACGAATTGATAGCTCACACCGCTACCATTGCTGGTAAGCACGGTTCCAACTGGCCCAACTGTGTTGAGTCCGGTACCACCATGAACCACCGGCAATATACCTGTCACGTCATTCTGCAAATCTACCAAAGCAGACGGGCCACCATCATTAGCTCCGCTGAAGACGCTAATCAACTTGAGCATGTTTTGAACCTTAGTAGCATCTACGAAGATTGGGGAGTTGTTGAATCCGCCTTTCTTCAAGAATACATTGACCTGAACTTTGGTGCTCAAGGTGCGAAGTACTGGATCCTGATATAGGTTACTGAAATTGAGGGTCAACAATCCGGTGCTGTAATCGATATTGACGCCCATCTTGCCATCGACAATTGGGCCGGTATAACCATCAAGGCTGTATCCGTCTATGTTTGGTGAGAATGATTGTACCGCTACAGAAAATCTTACTTGGTCATTGGCCAATGCATCTTTGTGAACATAAGAGCAATCAGCGAATCTCATAGATGGGAAGCCAAGCTTAGTGGCGCCAGTTCCAGTATAGTCCACGATGAAGTCGCTCATGATGTCAATGGTGCGCTCTGAACCAAATAGTCCATCAGGAATTTCTAGTACCACAGTACCTACTTCAAAGTCTACCTTATAGAATTCTCCATCAGGTCTTTGAATTTCTCCATTACCAATAATCAAATTGTTTGGAACGAAGAAGTCCACACGCCCAGTCTCTACCTCTTGCGGAACAGGGTAAACATTGCACTGAATACCTTCGAGCGTGCAGGAATGTAGCGGGGTATTAGTTTCAGAAGTAAAGGCAGCCGGTACAAGTCTCGACCTTGCGTTGGTTACAACCAGCGCCTCATCCCAAACAAGTTGTTTGGTAATGCTGATCGGAACTGGGAAGTTCAAGAAGTCGTGGTTGACAAAATAACCATCGTTATTGAAAATGTCCTGGGCCGGATGGGTGGTAGTTGCTCTAGTGTTAGTATTAACTACGTAGTCATCAGTTCTATCTACGAACTTCTCTAGTCTTAGTCTAATGACGTTGAACTTGGTGCCAATCTTAGTATAAGGATTGGTAGAAGGGGCTGGATAGGTAGTTGTTGGAGCGGTACTGAACGGTTGACGCTCAATGTAGTTGTTGAGCAAATAACCATCAGCAAAGGTAATAGCAAAGTCACCATCGATATCTGCTCTAAGCAATTGACCAAGAGTGTCTCCTGTCAAATAGACCTTACGAAGTGTGAGAACGTCGGCTACCGAATCAATGCCTACGATATCCCAACCGCCCCAGTTAGCCTCGCCAGCTCCATTGCTAAGAATAACCAACTTATAGGTGCTGAGACCAACGATAACGTCAAAGGTAACACTGGAGCTGGTAAACTGAGCCAGTCTTGGATCATTTGGATTGGCTACCAAGATACCATCAGTTCCTTGAGCAACTACAGACCCGGTGTTAGGATCGACTAGCTGGAAGGAAATGTTAAACAGATTACTAAATGGCTGAATAAGAGTATTGTAGCCATTAGTGAATGTGGTAGTAACAGTGTCAGTATTAATGACAGTATGAGCCGGTAAGCCTTGATTGAGGTTGTATCCTAGGAAACTGTTGAGTAGAGCTAGATCGTGTTCATCGACAATGCCATTGCCATCTACGTCTCCCACAATCATCGAACAGAGTCTTGCGTCAGCAATTCTATATTGAGTGAATGGGGCAGCCACAGCATCAGGAACGATAAGGGCACCGACTAAATCTCCATTGAGAAGATTAGTGGCTAGACCACTAACAGAGCTATTGAATCTAATTGTATCGGTAGGATCGTCAACAATTCTGATGAGTAACTCATCCTCGGCCATAGTGGCTGAGAACAATACGGAATTGATGTTAGCCTGTCCTGGATCAAAAAACTTGATGTTACGGTCAGAGATGGCACCCAGGATAAGGGGCTCAGAAGTAGTTTCTAGATTAGTGATATCGATGGTGTTCATCAAGGTGACTTGAGGAACAAACTGTTGTCTCGACATAACTGGATTGCCAGTTCTTTGGTCGGCTACTGGTGTAGTGTCAGCGGTAACCGCTTGCATAACCGCTCTGAAAACATCGTTTCCAACAAATTGCTTCTGTCCAAAAGAGTAATCTACAGTTGCTTGTGAGGCTTCGTCAACAGTGGTCTTAGGAATGATGACGCCGTTACCAGCATCGTATGCTTGACCGTCAGCTATCTTAGCAGCATCGGTCCAAATCTTGAACCACAAATCTTGAGATGGAACGTCTACCCACAAACTTCCAGTGAAAGTAGTTACTCTAGAATTGTCGATTAAATCGCCACCTGTGCTTACCAAAATATCACATTGGTTGGCAGCGCCAGCTCTCTTGATAGCAATAGCGTAGTACTGGCCTGGCTCCATAACGTTACCACCGGCTACTGGGCTATTGCTGAAAACAAAGTCTACAGGTTGTGGAACAGAGTCCAACAGAATACCTGCCGCTTGCAGGCTTGCATAGTTGTAGCTGATCTGCCCAACTGGGATGTTAGAGGGCGAGAAGTCAATTGGTAGGTTAGGGGCGATATCGGTTGGGCAATCCAAACTGGTTTGCAATGGATAAATGCTGACTACGATATCACCGGCCCAAGCTAGATTGTTCTCTTGACCTACGCTGGTGTTCCTAACCGACAACAACATAGTAACTTTTTGAACGTTATTAGTAGTGGCCTGGAACTTTTGACCGATCTGTGTAGTGACATCTCCATTGAGCAAAGGAATAACGTCCTGTGGTACCGTGAAGATATTGAGGGTATCAATGTTGTACAGCGGCATGGCTGCTTGCAACATGGCCGTCAAAGACAATTGGCTAATGGAAAAGTCAAGGAAAAAATCACGGAAGAATAGATTTGGCTGTTGATCCTGGGCCAACATGATGGCATCTCTGGAAACCATCATCGGGTTAGCTTCGGTAATGGTAATCCTTCCACCCAGGTTGAAGGAAAGATCAGGATCTCCAATAAAGTCATTGAAAAGGATAACTAGAATTTCGGAAAAGTGTTTCTTGCTGACTTGAACTTCGTTAGTTCTAAAATAGAAAATCTCGTACTGAAGGTTGCTCTGGAAATCTAAACCAATAATACCAACCTTGACGGTCTTGCGGCCGGAAACTCTGGAGCCCGTGAGTGAAATGGCAAGCTGATTTCCGAGATTGTTGTCAGAAGGCTGAGCCTGGGGGCTGATAGCCTTACCGTCGAGAAACCCTTCAGCTAGGCTAGAATCGAAAAGTACCTGCTCCACCAAAGTTTCGGGTAGAACGCCATCACCAATGTGGTTATTGATGATAGAAGATTCTATCGTAATATTGGCTGTTTGCTCAGTATTTAGGTCGGTTTCATCGACTTGTTGAGCGTCAAACCAATTTGGTCTTATTACAGATACAGGGGAACGTTTTGTCATTGTTTTTCACTCACGTAGTATACTGAATAAACACCCTAGAGGTAGCTGGCTTCAGAGTTTTGATTAAGGCTTCGAGTATTTCTTTTACCTTGGAACTACTACTAACTATACCAAAAGAATCGAAAATATTAACCGTAAAGTCGAAAGAACCTACTCCTCTATCGGTCAAAATCGAAAAATCAGTGTTGAGAGTAATTAGCTTATCAAAATCCATCAAATATGTGGTGTAGAGGTCTTGGGTCACCGGGAACAAAATATCCAGATTAGAACCCCAGTTGACATCAATTGCCTCGCCATAAGGCGCATAGATTGGTCTGGAAATGGAACTAATTCTGAAATTATCCATCAGGGTGAAGGCTGCTCCAGCCCCTCTAAAATCTGTTCCAATGAATAGCTCATTGATTGGGTCTTTGAAATTAATAGAGCCCAACAGGCTATAGCCATCGCCAATGGAGACGGAGCCCATAACATTTGGATACTTGCCGAAGACCAATCCAGAGCCAAATAGAACGTCAGTGTACTGGTATCCGTCCAGGAAGAGCCTCATCTCATCATTGCCGAGGTGACCGTTGATTTTGTAGCTGGCCTTGACACGGTGCCAAGTGTTCTTGGCCCAACGAGTTGGGGCACGAACTACGAAGTCTTGACCAGAAGCCGTAATAGCAAAGTTCATATAGCCCAAGACATCCTTGTAGACCGTAATACGATCACCCTGCAATCCAGATGGGATGTAAGTAACTCGTACCTTGCAATTCTGGAAAGGCAGTCTTCTATTCAATCTAATTACTTGTGTATTTATTTGAGTATTTTTGTTATTGGTAGAAACATAAGTAACAACCAAGTGAGCATGATTAATTGGAAGCAACCTACCTAGATAGATAGTTCTGCCATCGGTACCTATTGTACCATTGGCAAAGTAGTCAGTTCCGCTCAGGTCTCCTGCAATTTTGACAGTCACTACCTGTAGAATTGGCTGAGTCACCATAACATGGGTGTTACCAATGCTGACGCTTTCCTCTTGGATAGCGTTTTTGGTATCGGTCTCTATCTTGCCGCCTACGAAGTAATCGATGTTTTGGTCGCCTGAGTGCAGCTTGACACTAATGATTTCTTTGGCGGGGGCGGACAGCTTGACAGCCACATTGCTGACGCTAACTACTTCTTCTACAACAGCTCCAAACGCATCAAAATAAAATCTATTTTGAGGATCGTTAGCTGTATCGTAAAGGGGGCTCATCCAAAATTCAATGGTGCCTTCTCTGCTGTTATCCATTATTCCATCATTTGGAACGACAATAGGTTTGTCTAGCATTACCACGCTAGCACCGAAGTTGTCATTGACGGCCCAAGAAGACTGAAAATGTCCCTTGACGCTAGTAGAGTTGGTATAGAACGGAGCGCTATTGGAGAATGGGAAGGAATCGAAGTCTATGAAGACTAGAACTTGGTGATCTGGTTTAACTGCCTTCAAAGAGTTAAAATCTTTAGTAATAGAACGAGTATTGACTGCTACGGTCTCGCCCACTCTGGTATCCGTCAACATAATGGAATAGACGATCGCTTGATCCAGAATGGCATTGGCCGGATTGTTTCCTTCGAAATCTGTTCCAAAATAGATGTTGGAGTCGAGAGGGTCAAACTTAATAGAGGTATAGGTCGAATATTCTAACTCGTAGAATCCTCGGGTCAGGAACCAAGCTTGGGTTGGAAGCCAATTGCCTTCCAAAGTAAAGAATCCATTTTGCAATCCACTACGATAAGCGGTGGTATTTAGTACCTGGTAAATCCCATCAGTAAATGGTTGGAGTGGGAGCTGGAAGGCAGCGTAAGTAGACTTGACCAAAACTGAATGACGATCTGGTGAAACCCCTGTGATGGTATAGAATCCCGCCACATTTGGTGGGCTGTGAATTAACAAACAATTACCAACATCTGAATCACTGAATAGATTGTAACCATCTGTCAGAGTATATCCGTCAGTGCTGCTGAGAGTATAACCACCGCCAATATGGTAGCTGTATCTAACAACTGGAACCAAACCACTGAACTCGCTGTGAGTGATAGAGTATTTTTCTCTTAGTGTGATGGCCAAGGCATTTTTACTAGCATTGATTGGTTTAGCATTGACCTGGATGTAATTTACCTCTAGATATGGGTTAGCAAAATCTAATGTTCCATAATCTGTAAAGGTAATAGTCTCATTAACAGTGTAGATGCCTGTCAGACCGTTGAGTGTAACGGTAACTGGAGTAGAGAAATCCACATTGGTACCACTGATAGTTACGCTGACCGTTCTTCCATTCTGAGCATTAGTAGTACGTTCGCCTGGCAAATTGTTGGAGACGAAGACCCCACCTGTTAGGGTCGAGTTCTTAGGCCCAATGACGGTGTTCGGAATAATGATTTTGGTGATGTTTACCTCATCCAAAGAAATTGGAGCTGGCATTTGGGTCATCAGGACATTTTCGTTCTCTTGGCTCCATACGTAATATTGCTTCTTGACAGAGCGGCTGCTCACGCCCAATGTACGAACCAAAATCAAATCACCAGCAAACACTCCGTTAGAGATGGTAAGGATATTGTTGAAATTGTTATCCTTGCTAATAGAGTAATCCGGGTGGAGGGCTCTCACACCTGGGATTTCATTTTCCTGATTGGAATAAACCTGGAAGGTTACATTGCTAAAGTTGGCTGGAAGCGGATCGGTTACTGTCACGCTGTTCCCAGATACTTGAACTATAGTATACGCTACTGGAAGTCCTGGTTCGTCAATTCTTATGAGGTAGCCTGGCTTGACACCGAGAGTAGTGAAATTGCTTCCTGTCGAAGTGACAGCCGGAGACCCTGCAATGCCGGCCAAGTCAGTACCAGTAGTAAAAGTATGGATAGTGGTAACTGCAATGTTCGGTGCAATATCGATATCAGAAGTAATAGTAAAGCTAGTTCTGTTGACCGAGAATCTACCATTACCATTGACGCTGACAGGCATAGGTTCACTGAGATGTAATGTTTGACCAGTTACATTCGATATAGTATATCCTGTAGGATCAAATCCCATTTCATCAATGTAAAGAATGTCTCCTGGGAAAATCTGATAGGCTGAGAATGTAATACTAGAAGAGACTACATTAGAACCTTGTATGGTGGTCAAGTCATCTGATCCCACAATATCTCTATTGACTAATCCGGCAATTTCTTCTGGGTTGACTGTTCTAAACTTCTCATGCAGATATGGCTGTAGCTTCTGCGAATACTTCATGATGTTTGGAACTTCCAAACCATCAATGAACAAATGGATCTCATCTCTGTTATTGCGAGTGTTTAATTTCCAAGAGGCAGCAATGTGGTGAGGTTGGTTGATTCGCCATCCCGAGACATCAGCACTGACAGAGTATTGCGTTTTTCTGTTATCAAAAACTCTAAAATTGAGATATCCGCTAACATCCTTGTAGAGAGAAATTCTGCTATTGTCTACATCTTCACCCAGATCCAAGAAATAGTGTTCCAAATCGGAAATGAAGGTCACCCCTTGATCGATGCGTCCTCCTCCCGTAATGGTTAGGGAAAGGCTGCTAGTTCCAGTAAAGGTACGTAGGTTAGGCGGCTTGATTGGAGTAAGGGATTTGACATCGTAGAATTTACCAGTGGAGGTAACTTTGATGCTGTATGTATGGTTATTTGGCGCCACATACCCATCAATGACTTCAATGTACCAACGATTGAAAGCTCCTGAAATATCCTTATCGTAGTAGATAAAGATACCATCTTTGTTGGTGTTGGGTTTGCCCTGGACAGCCGAGTTCTTATCCAAAGTAAATGGACCCGAGGCAGTCGGATGCATCTCCCCAGCTCCCATGAAAACAAAGGATGGACTAATAGCATAACCGTCTCTCAAGATGGTAAAGGTCAAGGAAGCGTCATTGTCCAAACCGTTCCATTGAGGAATAACCCATTGTTCGAAGGTTCCCTCTTCCAATCTCAAATTGGAATTGATTGGCAGGGTAATGGATTGGCCTACAGTATCTACTAGAACCCCATCCCCATATTTAGCTGATAGAAGTTGGAATGATCCAGTGGTCTCTACCGACTCTGGATATAGTAAGCTGCTTCCTAGGGACCAGGTTTCGAAAGCCGATTCTATAATCTCTGGTTCAACATGGGAGATAACTTGTCCAATATTCTTAATAGCCGCTACCGTTGGTCCTTGAATAAAGGAAGTCATGGCTGCTATCAGAGCGTCTCTGTACCTCTCACGATCTAAAGTGATATCTAGGGTGGCTAATTCTGGAACGTTTACCAATGTACCAAAGTTGGATACCAGGGCGTCTCTCAAAGCTCCAACTTTGTAGGTAACGTAGTAGGTAGTGCCTGCGGGCACGGTAGTACTCTTCCTAAAGTCTAGAGCGTTGTTGCCGTATTCATAGCTAACGATGATTTCATCTGCTAGATAAGTGTAGTCAACAAAGTAGTCTCCTCTGTTGTAATCTACTACTACACGTGCCAGCGGAATAAGGGCAAAGGAATAGTTGATGACCGCCAAATCACCAGCTTGTGGTGAATTGATTCCTGGTAGGATAAGCTTGAGCGGGTTACCTGGGATCACAGTTCCATTAGCATTCCAGAGTGGCTGTGAATCAGATACTCTAGTTACTGAGAACGTGTATTGAACCTCTGTAGAGAGGTACGGAATGTTCTCATTGAGTAGAACGTAATAGTTGGCGCCATCGAAATGGACCGATTCAAAAGATTGTTTAGAAATGGTTCCAACCGAAATGGTCGATCCAACACTGGTGCTTGCCTGAGCGAAATTGAGAGGGGACGTGCTATTCACCAAGTCATCATAGGCATAAACGGACCTGACATATTTTACTTGGTTAGTAACGCTTGGTACGAACACTGCCTCTACGAAGGCTCCCACATTGCCATTGAAAAATTGATATGGCGCACCAACGAAGCCATTAAGAAACGATTCATCCACCGAATCAAACTCATCTGGCAAAATAGTATTGTCAGTAAATGTGGTGTAAGTGAATGTCTTGTTCTTAGGCTCCAATACGCTGATTCGATAATACAGATCATCCACACTAATTATGTGAGAGTTTTCTGTTTGTATAAAGGAACTCTTATAAGAGGCGCTTCCGATGCTGGTGTTCTGATTATTATCCACTGCACAGTAGACGACACCATTCGCGTAATCTACGGTGTATTCTCCTACATTTAGTAAGCGATCGATATTCTCGCTCTCAGTGAAAAGAGTATTGAACCACTTCTCGGCCACAAACACATTACCATCAGAGAACATCAAGCTGGTATTAAAAGAGGCTGCCAAACCATCTTCTGTACCTGAGCAGATTCTATTATTGGCTAGGTTGATCTTAAAGACTTTCAATGAACTAATGTTGGTAAGAGAATTGGCCACGAACAACAGTTCATTAGTGACGTTTTGGAAAGTCGCTCTTTCTCCTGTATCGGCAATAATACGGGGAGCCGCATTATATCTAAAATAGACCTTGTTATCGTTCCATCTATCTAGAGTGTAGATTTCCCCCGATGTTTCATTGTAAATACGAAATACATTAGTAATAGGAGATTGAGTGGTAACCAAAGCATTGAGAGCTACTAGATTATTGCCAATGCGCTCTTCCAGAACTTCGTTGTGTGGATCAGAAACATAATCCACGCCAGGAACAAATACTTCTTCGTACTTGTAAACTACGGTACCAGGCTCGTTTACTAGGCTGCCTAGGGGGAGAGCAACCAAATCCCTCAAATCATTATCATAAACGTAATCTACTTCAGATTTGTAGACTAGTTGGTAGTAGTAAGTGGCTAGCGGTGGAATAGGGCCTGTACCATCATTGGTAGTGTCGGCACCATACACGTACACAGTACCGTTAGGATAATCTATAGCGTACTGTCCAGGTGCGAATGGCAATCCATTCAGTCTAAATGGAATCTCGTATAGGAAAGCTGGATGAGGGGCTCCGATATTGGTATTAGGATTGGTAAATACTACACCGCCCAGAGTAGGAATGTTGTTGCTAGCATCTGTGATTGGAGCGTGCTTTAGATTGAAAATATTGATGATAGGCGGTAGCACTTCTCTAACGGATTGTTCAGTGGTGTAGAGCTGAACAGTAGTGCCATCTATTACCCTACCCAGATCCTTATATTCATACTGAACGTCTATCTTGAAAATGTTGTTGATATCAAATAGCGGATCGCTCAGAATAGCTTCGTTGAGACGGACTTGATTGTCAGCCAGCAGTAGATAGTCAGAGGCGAAATCCTGATCGTATCTGGAATCCAATAGTGAGTATCCTAGTTTAACAATATCGTAGTTATAAACTGGATTAGGTGTCAATAGAGTAAATACAATGCTATTTACTCTAGTAACCGGAGAGTGGCTTAGATTAAATGTTAGATTGTTGACATTGAATGTGCCAGGCTGGTCTGTAGAACTGAGAGTCAGACTTTCAGTCCAGAAAGTACGCTGTAGTGTGACGGGAAAATATGGGAAGCTGTCAAATTGGAAAGTGGCAGTAGCGTTAGCGCCAGTTGGGGTCAATCCCACCCTCACAATCTCATAGGCTGCTTCTTCATTCAATCTATCATAAGCCGCTTCACCACGTATCTGTTGCTCATCTACAATTGTAAAAGAAAGATAGTTTTCGTTCTTAACTTGCCTAATATCGTAGAGGGCTCTAACTAATATAGTAGATAGGGCTTGAACGTATCTGCTGACCACAGTTTGGTCAGTGTCAATATTATAGATGTTATCTTTGAGAAAAGAGGTAAGGAATTGCTTGACGGGGTTGTCAGGGTCGAGCGGACCTTGGATGAGGAATTTATTAGAAACCCCATCTTCAGAAATCTTAGTGTCCCCGTTGGTCGAGACGAACGGATTTTGTGGGGTCGATTGGAACTGAAGAAAATAGCTTGCTAGCTCTCCCAATGGAGTGCAAGTAATAGACAAGACAGCGCCACTAACCGATACCTTCATTACTTGAGGGTCGGGTACATTGATGGTGTCTGAAAATATGGAAACGTTAGCGGGTACTAGATTAGGAGTGATGTTCTCAGCAAAGGTTACATCAATGCTGGAGGGGCTTAAAACCTGTACGTTAACGAAT
>AP72_2010_repI_A001DRAFT_1000012_pt1 | contig 33489 bp, 20 predicted proteins | sample AmaPasrepliIA001_FD_9535 | JGI IMG/M metagenome (IMG submission 9535)
CCGCCCCAGTGGCGACCGCGTCCGAAGGGCAGGTCGTAAATGAAGTTCGCATTAAGCTGGTGGGTGGTGTCAAAGTCGGACACGGCGCGCCACAGGTTCGGCTGAAACGCATTGATGACCTGACTGTTGTAGGCGACAGCGCCGGTAGATTCGAATCCGTTGACGCGTTCGGCATTTGAGCCGACGTCTATGGATTTTGAGTAGGTGTAATTCACGTCAAACTGCAGGCCTGACGACATCGCATGACGCAAACTCAACTGCAGGCCGTTGTAGCTGCTGTTGCCACGAGTCTGCCAGCCATAGAGCGAGGAGAATTGTGCCTGGTAAAAGCTGAACGGAACGCCATTCGGTTGCACGTAGCCACCCAGGCTGTTGCTTCCTGTGCCAGCACACCCTGGGAAACAAAATGCGTCCAAGTCTTCTAATGACAGCGTCTCGTTGCCTACATTGCAGTAGTAGAGATCGTAGATATTCTGGCTGGCAGTAGGATTCGCAATCGAATCCGAGTTGGGAGCGCAGAATGATTGCCGAAATATTCCGTTATTTGGATCATCCAGACCGGCCGCCTGTGGGAATAGATTGTTCCAGTAAGGAAGATTGACGCTGGGGTCGTCTTCCGGCACACCAGCATAAATCGCCTTATCGAAGTTCTGAGCCGCGCCGAAATAACTCATCTTGCTTCCGGGGTCAACCAAGTCGAGGGGCTGCGACAAATCAATCTCCTGCAGCAGGTGGCGAGCAAACCGCCCGGTATAGGTGGCCACAACAACGTAGTTGTGCCCCAGATCGCGGGTGAGCGAAAAATCCACCACATGGGAGTAAGGAGTTTTCAGGTTGTCGTCGATACCCCATGCGATTGCAAGCCCGTATGTACTGGGATCAACAGAAGGCGTATACGGGAAGCCATGAGGACTTGGTACGCCAGGGCTAGGCGGGAGATGAGCCGCACCCAGCAAGCCCGTGAAGCGAGGCGAGGAATCCACCGTGTTCACGCCGGCCGGATTACTGATCGTGGTTGTCAAGCCCCACGAACCCTGGCGATCAAAAGTATTAACCACACCTTCTCCGAAGTGATCGAAATACAATCCGTAGCCTGCCCGGATGGAAGTCTTCCCGGCATCACCGAACAGCGTGTGCATGAATCCACTCGCCGCATGCGGAGAATAAGCAACGGCCAAACGCGGCGCAAAGTTGTTATAGTTCCAGGCCCAATAGGGTTTTTTACCATTTCCTTGTCCGGAAAGGTCAAACGTCAGGTCCGGTTGAACCACGTTTCCCGAGAGCATGCCTTTCCATCGATTGGTGAACCACTGATGCATGTTAACCGTCGGTGAAACTTGCTCTCCATTGGCTTCATATGGTGGCTGCAGAAGTGAGTAGCGCAAACCAGCGGTTACAGTCAGGTTCGGCGTAACGTTCCACTTGTCCTGAACGTACATTTCGCCCTCGTAGTTGCGGAACTGACGCGGAACGAGAGCCCCACTAGGAATCAGGTTGGCATTCTTATCCTGATTGGTTGTGGTGTAGACCTGACTCATCACACCCATTAGCTGCATCGCAGCGAATGAGTATGACGTGCCGAAGCCTCCAGACACTAGTGGGTACTGGGCTGAATACTGCGTGGCTGGCGGGGGATCTGCGGTGATAGATGGATCCAGATTTGTGTCTTCGTTGGCAATGAATGACGGGCTCATCCAGTAAAGGTTTTCATAACCCTCAGAAAGATTCTGTGCATTCGATTGCCGGTTGTTACGAATAAATCGCCAGTTTGTGCCGAACTGTAATGTGTGTCGGCCTTTGGTCCAGGAAACGTCGTCGATAAGGTTATGGACGGGGACATTTGTGAGTATGGACGGCGTCAATCCGACCACGTCACTGAGGCCACGGAGCCGATTGAAGGGCTGGTCGTTGAGTCCGGAATTACCCAAGCCTTGCCGGATGAATGCATAACGGAAGTTGTTAATCAATGTGGGCTTCAGGAGTGCGGTGTATCCGCCGGCGATACCTTTGCTATTGTTGGTCAGAAATTGGTTCGGAGGAAGTCCGGGGAACTGAGGCGGTTTGGACTCATGATCATTCTGGAGATTGCCACGTAAGAAGAGCGAGTGATTTCCGTCAGCAGAAATTTTGTAATCCAGCTTGATGATGTAAGTGTCGTATTTTACCGGGTCGTTCCCGGGGAAAGTAAAAGATCCAGAATTCAGGCCATCTCCACCGCCGCTCGTGCCGTTCGGCAATGGCAGAGTCGGACTTGACCACAAGTCCCGGATATTTGGATTCGGACCCGGACCCCAAGGACAAGTTCCCAGATCGGCGCACCCGGTTTCGGTATTGTTGTTCGCATCCACTCGAGTCGTATCGATGGCTGCAATGCCCGCGGGAGTCAACGTGGCAACAAGATTATCTGGTGCGTATGGTGCTACGCTGGCTACTGAGAAAAGTTGACCGGTGGCGTCGGTCGCTGTGTTCCCGTCAAAACATTGTGGATCACTGCCCGGGTCACAGAGGTACTTCAGTTGCCCCGCTCTCAGGCTCGCGCTGGGTACGACACGGCTAACCTGTTCTTGATCTGCAGTACGCTGCCCTTCGTAGGCTAAGAAGAAAAATGCACGATCCTTCTTAATCGGACCGCCGACGGTTCCGCCGAAAGTGTTGCGCAAAATGTGCTGCGGAACGTTAGGAAGACCATTCTTCATTTCGGCCTGCTTGTTAAACCAGTCGTTGGCAACTCCAATCGTGGGGCGATGGTATTCGTAAAGCGATCCGTGCCAGGTGTTGGTACCGCTCTTGGTGACGAGGTTCACCTGAGCTCCCGAGGAGCGGCCCGAGGCGGCATCGTAGTTGCTCGTGGTCACGCGAAATTCCTGGAGAGAATCGAGCGTTGCTCTCATGGCTCCGGTAAATGCCAGGCCCTGGAGCTGATCGTTGTCATCGAGGCCGTCGAGTGTGACGTTGGTCTGGTCGCTCCGTGCGCCGTTCACGGAGCCACCACGGCTATCGCTGCTCTGATCGACTTTGTTGCCCAAATACACAACGCCTGGCTGCAGGCTAAGAATGGCAACGGGATCGCGTCCTTCTGATGGCAGGTCGGTTAGCTGGCGAACGCCGAAATTGTTTCCTAAAGTCGCATCCTGCGTGTTGACCAAGGGCGTCTCGCCGCTCACTTCCACGACCTCAGTCGTACCTTTCACCTGTAGCGGGAAGTCAAGAGTTGCGGGCTGACTCACCTGCAGGGTCACTTTCTCGCGCTTGATCGTCGCGAATCCCGCCACGGATACCGTGATGGTGTAAGTGGAAGGGGGTACTTCCAGGAACTGGTACACTCCGTCGCTACCCGAAGTCGTACTTCGCGAGAAGCCCGTCTCCGGATTCGAGAGAGTGACTGTGCCGCCCTGAACCACGGCTCCCTTGGAATCGGTAATGGTGCCGCGTAGCGAAGTCGTAGCGGACTGCGAGAAAACCAATGCACTAAGGGTGATAACAGACGCGATGAGCACGGTCAGTTGCCACAAGCGAGAATGCATGGAACCCCCTTGCCGCTTCAGGCGGCTTATTGAAATTTATGTTTTGCCCAAGCAAATGTGACCGCAAAGATTCCTGAGGTGACACTATTGGGGCGTTATTGTGCTACTGCGGCACACAAATGTTCAAGTCGAATTTGTGATTTGAATCGTTTTAATGACTGTCAGCTCGACGAGTGAATCCTGACTGTGAGCGATGATTGTGAGTGATCGTTGAAATGTGGCAGTTTATCAATGTTTAACAACTGTCTTTAGTTATGCATGTAGAAAGGCGTCGAAATCGCTCGATGCGAAAACTTCACTGCTGATTCTGAGCGCTGTTTACGAAGGAGGGTATCTGATTACTGTGGAAAACTCGCAGGAAAGGATTTGCTCCTCGAGGAGACTGGATAAAAAGGGGCGGGTCACTCCCCGCCCCGTGAAGGTTTCTTACCCCGTTCAGAACTCGTAACGCAAAGCAAACTGCATCACGCGCGGGTTGGTCAGCAAGCCGCTGAAGGTTCCAAACGATCCGGCCTGGTCAATGCCATTTGTGACCGAGTTCACATCGAATTCCGGATGGTTCAGAACGTTGAAGACCTCCCAACGGAACTTCAGGAGATGTCGTTCGGAGTAGGGCATCTGCCATGTTTTGGATAAAGCCGCATCCAGTCCGGCATAGCCGGGACCTCGGACCTGACTACGTCCCCCTGCTTCTCCGGGGAAGTCGTGGCGAAATGCGCCAATGCCAGTAGGTCCGGTTGGGTCCACGAAGAGATTGGGTACTTGATTTGGGAAAGAACTGCTCTGCTTGGTGACTCCGGTCTTCGCTGGGCCAATCTGGGTGGCTGCACCGCCCAACTGCCAGTTTGTTGGCCAAGTACCACCGTTGCCGATGGTCAGCGGGAATCCGCTCGTCCATCGAGCCAGGCCGGAGAGTTGCCATCCACCAATAAGCGCATTGGCAACGCCATTCGCATTCCTCGCCAGTGCCTTGCCTTTGCCAAACGGCAATTCCACAATGAAGTTCGTATTGATGGAGTGAGTTGTATCGAAATCAGAGATGCCTCTCTGCTGGTTTGGATCCCATGTGTTAATGATGTTGCCGCTGATTCCCCCTGCAACCCCGTTCCAAGGTTGAGCCCTCTCGGCGGATGACGACAGGTCGATGGACTTGCTGTAGGTGTAATTGAAATCGAACTGCACCCCATGTGACATTCGCTTGCGTAATGTCACCTGTAGTGCGTTGTAGTTGGCGTTTCCGACCGAGCGCCACGCATACAGCGAGTGGAACTGAGTGTTGAAATAAGCATTTGGGCCAAGGACAGTCGGGTAGTGATTCAGTGAACACGCGTTGCCGTTGGAGTACGTACAATTGGCCAGTCCCGCCTGCATTCCAGCAATTCCTGCAACACCCAATTCATTGAAGTCTGACCCGGCATAGTCGATGGCTGACAGAGCCGTTGTTTCGTTAAATGTGAAGCAGTTGTACACATCGTAAGCTGCCTGTAGCGGATCTGTCGTGAACAGGAACGGACCGTTTCCCGAAACGTTGCCCGCGCAAGACAGGTTGTATTGGTCCCCAGGCTGCAGCGGCGCAATCATGTTTTGCCAGTAAGCGGCAGTCGGTCCCACCAAAGCGGGTGTAATGGAACTGGTGGGAGTTCCCTGCGCCGACAATTCAGAAAACCGCCGTGCAGCTGAAAAGTAGTTGACCCCCGATTGCTTGTCGACCAGATCCAGTGGCATCGCGAGGTCTTCCTGCGCTAGCAGGCGGTGAGATAGACGACCTACGTAGGAAACTTCGAGGCTCAATCCGTTCGACAACTGTCGGCCTACCGACAGATCGAGTGTGTAAGAGTAGGGCGTCTTAATGTGGTCATCCAACCCCCAGAAGATTCCGAGGCCCGTACCCGACGAGGGCGGGGTATATGGGAATCCTCCTTGAGGCGTTGGTGGAGCAAACGGAGTCACGCCATCGAACAGAGTGGTCGGGACCGAAGTAAGACTTGTGAGGCGAGGGGCATTACTCGCCGTGGGGAGTACAGAATTTGTGAGATTTGTCGACAGACCAAATGATCCGTTCTGATCGAAGCTCGCGAGTAACCCGGGCCCGATGTGGTCGTAGGCCATTGCGAATCCGCCACGAATTACCGTTTTGTCGTTATCGCCTACCAGGCGCCGCAACCATCCATCGTTCGGTCGCGGAGTGTACGCGAACGAGATTTTCGGAGCGAAGTTGCGATAGTCCCACTGGTAGTAGCCTGGCTTTCCGTTTGCTGCGCCAGCAAGATCAAATGTGACCAGGGGATCCTGATTCGAACCGATCCCATTTCGCATGTTCTGCTCTCTGAGCTTGAACCAATTCGCCATGCTAAAGGTTGGAGCAACTTCGGTACCGGTGGTCTCCCATGGGGGCGAGAAGAGGGAGTACCGGAGTCCGAGATTCACCGTAAGATTCGGTTTCATCTTGTATGAATCCTGGATGTAGAACTCGTATTCGTTTGCACCCCAATGCCTCGCGACAGGCGCTCCCTGTGGAATCGCGGTACCGCTCTTATCGAAATTAAAAAACGCATTGTACTCAGTTACCATTCCGAGCAGAGCGATCGCAGGATAGTCATACTGATTGGCGAAGTCGCCGCTTACGGCCGGGAATCCGCCATTTGCAGGATTAAACGGGCTAGGTTTACCGGCAAATCCGGCAGTGTCGAGAGCAGATACGTTGGTAACACCGTTCGGGAACGAGTTGATGAAGCTGTTGCGCGGGCTGCGTATGAAGCGCAAATTGGTTCCGAATTGCAGAGTATGTTTGCCTTTTGCCCAGGAAATGTCATCCACCAGATTCTGGACGGTCGAGCGAAAGTCGCCGCCACGGGTCACAGCGAGGCTGGAATCGTTCGACGTGCTGTTGTCGTTGAGTCCGCGGAAAAAGATAACCGGCGTGGAATCATTATTTCCTGGCTGCCCCCAACTCTGCCGCGTGTAGCCCCAATGAAAGTTGTTCAGCAGCGTTGGACGGATCGTCGCCGTGTAGCCAACCGTGAATCCCTTGCTGTAGTCGGCCAGACTGGTGAGTGGAGCGCCGCCTGGAAAATAGGGCGCGCCCGCTTGTACGTCGTTGCGAAGAGCACCTCGCCAGAACAGGCTGTGATTGCCATTTGCGGTGAGCTTGTAATCAACGCGAGCGATATACCAGTTGCGGTTGGTTGGAATTGGGCCGCGGAAACGATAGCCGAGGAAATTAAAAGCGTCCCCTTGCGAGTTGTCATTGGCATGCGGGAAAGACTGCAAGTAGCTGTTGGCGTCACAGCATATGACAGGGTTAGGACCGATTCCATGCGGGTCCAGCTGCGCCAAATTTTGACCCGTGAGGCCGAATACTCCGGAGGGAATGTTATAAATCTGCCCGCTCAAGCCGGCGACAGGTCCTCCGGGACACTGCGCAGCGTCATCGCACTGGTATTGAACAATACCGTCACGAAAAGCATCACTGGGCACAATGCGGACATCGCTTTCTTCTTCGCGTTGACGAGCCGCTTCGTAATTGGCAAAGAAATAAAGACGGTTCTTGACGAAGGGACCGCCAATCGATCCGCCAAAGATGTTGCGGATCAATTTCGGGGCGACATTGGGTTCGCCGCTCTGAACCTGCGCCGACTTCACAAAGTAGTCGTTGGCGCTGGTATAGGTATTGCGGAGATATTCATAAAGAGACCCGTGAAAATTATTGGTGCCGCTTTTGGTAACGAGCGAGACCTGGGCGCCCGAGGAGCGTCCCGCATCAGCACCATAATTCGTGGTTGTCACGCGGAATTCCTGCATGGAATCGAGAGTGACGGGCAAAACCGACGAGAACGCATAACCATTCACCTGATCGTTCACATCGACACCATCGAGGGTGATGTTCGTTTGATCGCTGTGCGCGCCGTTGACGGCGCCGTTGCGCGTGTCGTTGGTTTGCGCATTGAGACTTTCCCGATGCCCGTAGTAGGTGACGCCAGCCTGCAGCGTCAGCAGATCAGGAACATTGCGCCCTTCCATCGGAAGCTGCTTCACCTGAACCTCATTGAACGCATTACCGATCGATGCGTCTGTCGTATTGATCGCCGCCGCCTCTGCAGTAACTTCCACCGTTTCCGTTGAAGTGCCTATGACCAGCTTGACGTTGATCGTTGCTGGCGTATCAACCAGCAACTGGATTTGCTTCTGCTGATACTTGCTGAAACCAGACATCTCCACAGCCAGATCGTAAGTTCCAGGCTGAACCTGAAGGAACTCGTAACTGCCTGTATCGTTGCTGGTGGCGGCCTTCTGAATACCGCGGTCGGAACTGGTCAACGTAAGCGAGGCGTTGGCAACCGCAGCTCCGCTGGAATCGGTAACTGTCCCGCGCAGGGAAGTAGATCCCGTTTGTGCAACCGACAAGCTAGAACATGTGAGAACAACCGCCAACAAGAGTGTGAGGACATTGAGGCAACGCCGCATTGAAGTCTCCTTAGTTTTGCGAGACATAACAGTTGATTTTTTGTCTACCCGCACACGACACTGGGCAGGGGCAACCTTGCTATTTGGTTGTGGAGAAATTGCAACTGGAGTGCCAGAATTTCGTCGCAGAATTTCAGTGCGTTACATTTCGTGGAAGCGAGCAAATCCGCTATTTCACATATGCGGTCTCATAACTTCGAGTTTCGGGAGCTACATAACAAGCAGACGCATTGAGTCAGACACTAGAGGAGACAGGCTCTCGATCGCTGTGCTCTACGTCGTTCGGGGCTTGAACAAAACTGACGCTGCGACAATGATGACGGGATAGCATTCGAGGGTGTAACGCGGTTCCGGGTTCTCGAGTGAACCCAGGAATGCGGAGCGCAGCAATACAAAGAAGAGGAGCACGCCGATTCCGGGAACCATGCGACTGCGCGCGAATCCCGCTACTCCACCGATCACGTAGGCGAGATTGATTGCACCGAACGCAAGGCTGAGAGTTAGCCATCGGTGATCGTCGTTGAATTCCCACCAGCGCGGGTCGGAAGGGAACAATTCAGTCCGCGGACGGAGCCACATATCGGCGATGCGCAACGTCGGCAGCGATATGTAATAACGCAAAAGTGAGTGGTGCACACGTTCGGCTGCAATAGCGCCAAAGCGCGCGTCCAGTTCCGGCGGCATGTCGTGATTGACGTTGTAAGCCGAGAACAAATCTGCGGTCTGCTTTCTCTGTTCGGGTGAATCAAATGCTCGATTGGGCAGTCGCGAGAAGTCCATATCGGATCCAGGAACAGGCCAATAAACTTCCTGGACTGAGACGTAGTCCGCCATCCAGGTCTTGACCCAGCGATTGAAGCCCGGCATCAGCGGTTCATCGGAGTCGTTGGCATACCGCGGCGCCAAAGGCTCAAAGCGGTGGAGCGTGTGCAGATTGCGTAACGTCCATGGAACAAGCGGCGAGAGTCCACCAATGCCAAGCAACACGCCAGCGACGATCAACTTCGCAGGTGCGAGTGGCGTGAGCGGAAGTTTCGCCCGAGTCCCCGCGAAGAAGCTTCTGAAAAGAAGCCACAACAGGTATCCGCCGATCGCCGCGAGTAGGATGCCTCCGTCGGGACGCAGTAAAATCGCACCGCCGACCGAGAATCCGCAACCCAACCAAATCACCCATGCACGTCGTGGCACGCCGACGATCTGGAGTCCGCGAAGAGCGAGATCCAGGGCGAGTGCGGTACAGAAAATTTCAAGCGTTTCGGTCAGAGCGGCGGCAGCGTAGTTGGCAAGAAAGGGACAGATGGAAGACAGGAAGAATCCGGCCTTTGCGGCGCGATCGGAGAAAAGACGGCGCGCCATATCTGCGATCAGAAAACAACCCGCCAGGTCGAACAAAACCTGGACGATCATCACGGCGCGGAAATTGTCGCTGCCGAAGAGCGAAAAAATCACAGCCAGAAACGCCGGATAGCCGGGCAGCCGAGAGAGCGTCGGCATGATTGCGCCTGAGTTGGTAATGCCGTAGACGCCGTGCTGCAGCCAGTTTTTGGCGATATTGGCGTAAAGGCGCGAATCGTCGACTACACCTGGGGCCCCGAACACGAGAAATAAACGGGCGGCAAGCCCTAGCAGGGTTAGTCCAACAAAGAACCGCGCGTTCTTCCGTATCAGTTCGCGCACCAGTTCACGCTCGCTGCGAATGATAGCGCGTTTGCGGCAATCCTGGCGCCTTGAAGTTGCATCTTAGTAAAGGAGATCCGTGAACTCGCCCGGTCTTTCCGAGAATTGACCGTGTGCCCTCCGCAGCATACGATGAACATCGTTACTCATGTCAGAACCAGTTTTCTATGATCCGCGCCGAGCCCGCTGGAAAAGGCTCCGCCGGTTGTTCGACGTCACGGCCGTCGTGGTTTCGGCCCTGATTATCTTTTTTGTCTATACCGCTCTGCGGGACGAACCACTTCCAGAACTCCTCTTTTATCCTCAAAAACGACAATTCAAGGCTTTGAAGGAAAGCGAAAAAGAGAAAGCCAGAGAGCGTGCCAAGAAAATCGCGGCGCACTCTCACCGAAAGTCAAAACTGGCGGCCTCCCAAGTCAAGCTGAACCAGGAGGAAGGGATTCGTGCGGCATTTTACGTTCCGTGGGATGCGGCGAGTTTCTCCTCATTACGCTCCTACGCCCACCAGATGGACATGCTCTTTCCGGATTGGCTGCATGTTTTCACTCCGGACGGGCGGTTACAAGGAGTCGACGACCAGACTAACAAGTACTTCGACGTGGTCCAAAACAACACAGTCCTGCCCGTGGACGACCGCGTTATGCCCTTTGTGAAGAGCGAAAATCCGGCCATGGAAGTCTTTCCTATGGTTAACAATTCCGACGGCGCGAACTGGATCGACGTCTCGGCGTTCCTGAGCAATTCGGATTCGCGGGATCTTTTTCGGCGTCAGGTCGGACAGTTCCTCGCGTCCGGGCGGTTTCGCGGGCTCATGATCGACTTCGAGGCGTTCCCCGCCAGCGGGCAGCAAGGCTACGTCGAACTGTTGAAGGGATTGTCGGTAGATTTGCATGCTCGCGGCATGAAGCTGTACGTCGCAGTGCCTCCCCATAATGAGGAGTTCGATTACGCTTCGATTTCGGCGGCAGCTGACGGCGTAATCCTGATGAACTACGACGAGCACTATCCCGGGGCCGCATCCGGTCCGGTCGCGTCTCAGGACTGGTTCGAGCAGAATCTGAAGTATGCCTTGCGTGCAGTCCCGAAAGAGAAAATCATCTGCGCGATCGCAAACTACGGCTACGACTGGGTGGAAAAACCGAAAAAAGGAAAACTGGCTCCCGAAGTTCACGACAGCACGGTAAGCGTACAGGATGCCTGGTTGACAGCGCGGGATTCCGATGAGGACGTCAACTTCGATGACGACGCGATGAATCCGCATTTCAGTTATCTCGACGAACGCAACCTGCGTCATGACATCTGGTTTGTCGACGCAGTGACGGGGCTAAATCAGATGCGGGCGGCACAGAACGTCGGCATCCAGACATTCGCGCTGTGGCGACTCGGTAGTGAAGATCGCTCGTTATGGAGAGTTTGGGATCAACCCGGCGATCCGGCAGCTCCTGACAAACTGCGCGACGTGCCGCCAGGTGCGGACGTCGACATGGAGGGTCAGGGGGAAATTCTTCGTATTGAGAACAAGCCTTCCCACGGTACCCGGGACATCAGCGTCGATGCCAACAGCAAGATGATCGAAGACGAAGTCTTCCAGAATTTGCCCGAACCTTACCGCGTCGCGCGTTATGGATATTCTCCGAACAAGATTGCGATCACCTTCGACGACGGTCCTGATCCTGAGTGGACACCTAAGATTCTGAATGTGCTTAAGGAAAAGAATGCCGCGGCAACTTTCTTCCTGATCGGCATTCAGACGGAGAAGTTCCCAGGCGTCGCGCAGCGGATTTTTGACGACGGCAACCTGATCGGGAACCACACATTTACACACCCGGATGTGACCAACGCGTCCACTGGCTATATGAAGTTTGAGTTGAACCTTGCCGAAAGGCTCTACNCCAGCCAGTTTGGGGAGCGCACGGTGTTGTTCCGTCCTCCTTACGCCATTGACGAGGAACCGGATACGGCGGACCAGGTTCGTCCACTCGAAATTCCGCAGGAAATGGGATACATCACGGTGGGCAACCGTATCGATCCCAACGACTGGAGCGAGCATCCGCGCCGCTCAGCGGAGCAGATTACCGATTACGTGCTTTCGCATCTGCCGCCTTGCCGGGTAGGAGATCTGCGATGCGGAAATATCGTGCTGTTGCACGATGGTGGCGGCGATCGCTCGGAAACTGTACGGGCCCTGCCCATGATGATTGACGGCATTCGAGCCAAAGGGTACGAGATCGCTCCCGTTTACGAACTGCTCGGCATGCAAAAGGCAAATGTGATGGCGCCACTGCCGCGCGGGGAACGATGGGCTGCTCGACTGGATCGACTTGGCTTCTGGATGTTCCAAGGCGTCATCCTCGGGATCACCTGGATTTTCCTGATCGGCGACTTGCTAATGACTGGTCGCCTCCTCTTCATCGGTGCTGCCGCTGTTTACGACAGAGTGCGGGAAAAGATTTTCGGGAAGCCCGCGGAGGTGGCATCGTACAAACCGAAGGTCGCGGTGCTGATCCCCGCATATAACGAAGAGAAAGTGATTGAGAGGACGGTGCGTGCGGCGCTCAATTCGAGCTACCCGAATCTGCGTGTAATTGTGATTGACGATGGCTCAAAAGATCGCACGCTCGAGGTCGCTCGGGAGGCGTTCAACACTGAAGCCGCAACCGGCAAGGTGCTGATTCTCGGCAAGAAGAATTCGGGCAAGGCCGAGGCATTGAATTACGGGATCGAACACATCGGGGACGCCGAGATTTTCGTTGGTATTGACGCGGACACTATCATTGCGCCCGATGCGATTTCCCGGCTTGTACCGCATTTCATCAATCCCAAGGTCGGCGCAATAGCCGGGAATGCCAAGGTTGGTAATCGCGTGAATCTCTGGACCCGCTGGCAGGCGCTGGAATACATCACCAGCCAGAACTTCGAACGTAGGGCTCTTGATGTTCTGGGTGCCGTAAGCGTCGTACCGGGAGCAATCGGGGCGTGGCGGGTTTCCGCAGTGCGAGAGGCCGGAGGCTATCACATCGACACCGTAGCCGAGGATGCCGATCTCACAATGGCGCTGTTGCGTAACGGGTACCGCGTGGAATATGAGGATATGGCGCTGGCGTATACCGAAGCTCCTACTAATGCGAATGGCCTGATGCGTCAGCGTTTCCGCTGGTCTTTCGGAATCCTGCAGGCGGTCTATAAGCATCGCGGAGTCATGGCACGCAAAGGAGCGCTTGGGTGGGTGGCACTACCGAACATCTGGATCTTCCAGATCTTTTTGCCTCTAGTGTCGCCTTTGATCGACATCATGTTCGCAGTCGGTACGATCTGGTACTTCATCCAAAAACACTTCCATCCTGACTCCACGGATCCTGCCAGCTTCCACAAACTCGTGCTGTTCTTCTTTGCTTTCCTGGTGATCGATTTCCTGGCATCGGCGATCGCGTTTGCGCTCGAGCGGCGACGCCCGGACGACAGAGAAGATCCGTTCCTGCTCAGCCAGGTCTGGCTGCAGCGTTTCGCTTACCGGCAGTTGTTCTCGATTGTGCTTTTCAAGACGCTGAAGCGAGCCCTGGAAGGACGCAAGTTTGCCTGGGACAAACTGGAGCGCACCGCGGCAGTAAAGTACGTTCCGGCGGAGACCCACGAGAAAGTCCATTCGTAGAGACGTAGCTTGCTACGTCTCTTCTCCCCACATGCAGTAGTCGACGTCGGCAGGAGACGTTGCAAGCGACGTCTCTACGACTAGCGGAACAGAAGAGGCGCGAATTCCGACAGATTCCTTCGCCAGACCATCCACGTGTGCATTCCGGGGGTTTCGATGTCGGTGTGGTTAATGCCTTTCGTCTTCAGCCACTCCCGCAGATTCCGATTCGCGGTGATGAGTCGGTCTTCCGTGCCGCAGGCGATCCAAAGTACTTTCAGTTGCTGATTCGCCTTGGAATCGAGTCCGGGGAAATCTTTGTCGAACGGTTCGGGTAGTCCGCCCGCGCTGAAGGCTCCAATCCACGCAAACTCGTCGACATTGTTGAGGCCGGTCATGAGAGATTCCGAGCCTCCCATGGAAAGGCCAGCGACAGCGCGCGAATTGCGGTCCTTAATCACGCGATACTGGTCTTCGACTTTCGGTATGACTTCAGTTAGCAGCGCTTCGCGGAATTTCGTCAGATTCTGCTCGCGTACTTCCGGATGATTGAAGATGCCTCCCCAGCCGACGCGGATCATCTCCATCGTGCCGTATCCGAGGGGCATGACGACGATCATGGGCTTTGCCTTACCTTGCGCGATGAGATTATCGAGAATGAAATTGGCGCGGCCAACGGCGCTCCATCCGCTGGCGTCGTCGCTGTAGCCGTGAAGAAGATACAGCACCGGGTATGCTTTCTTCGCTGTGGAAGTGTAGCCGGGTGGCGTGTAGACATAGAAGTCCCGTTCATCATTGGCCACGGCCGACCGATAGAAATGATGATGCACTTCGCCGTGAGGCACGTCATTCAACTCCCACGGCAGCGATGGCGGACCCTGCACTTGCACCATATTTTCGGTCGAGAGCAAGTTCGGCTTCAGAAGAGAGTTATAGGGATCGATCGAACGTTGGCCGTCCACGATGACGGAGTATCCGTAATAGTCAGGAGGCAGCGGCGGAGTGTTCACAGTCCAGACGCCGTTCTCATCCTTCTGCATGGCAACTGGTTGCGTTCCCTCGCGGGCGAGTTTTACCTCCTGCGCGTTCGGAGCGCGGAAACGGAACGTTACGCTACCGTCGGAATGAACCTCGGGTGTGATTAATGCAGGAGGAGGTGTTGGAGGGGCTGGCGCCGCGGGCTTGGCGTCTTGTGACAGTGCGAAGGTAACGAATGCAAGGAACGATAAAAAGAGAGTGAAGCAGAGCTTCATTGGCCGTCTCCTTCAGACGGCACAATTCTAGAACAAGAGACACTGGTAGAGGCCACTGCTAGGCAAGGCACTTGGCGCTGCGAGCAGAGAGGTAGAAGCTACGTCTCTACGGTGTGATTATTTCTGGGAACCTACATCTATGCGGGCCTGGGCACGATGCAGGGCGTCGAGTGCGCGATTGACGTCTACCGATGTGTCGCCACTGGTCAGGCGCTGCTCGGCGCGCTCTTTGGCTTTCCGGGCGCGTTCGACATCGATCTCGGAGGGTTTCTCAGCGGTCTCGGCAAGAACCGTGACCTTGTTCGGTAGTACTTCTGCAAATCCCCACGCCACGGCAAGCCGCTGTTCCGTGGAACTCTCGCGGTAGATGATCTCGCCGACGGAGAGTTCCGTGATCAAGGGGGCGTGACCAGGCAAAATTCCAATGTATCCATTCTTGCCGGGAATTTGCACTTCTTCGACCGCCGTATCGACAACTTTCTTCTCTGGCGTGACGATCTCGAGTTGGAATGTTTCAGCCATGAAAAATCTGACTTCATACCTCGGACCGCTGACCCCAGCAAACCGGTCCGACTGAGTCTGAGGTCTGAGGTCCGTTCTTACGCTGTTGCCTTCATCTTCTCCGCGGCTTCGAGGACCTCCTCGATGGGGCCCTTCATATAAAACGCCTGCTCGGGGATATCGTCGTACTTCCCTTCGACAATTGCCTTGAAGCCCTTCACAGTGTCGGCGATCTTAACGTAGCGTCCTTGCGCGCCGGTGAATTGTTCGGCGACGTGGAACGGTTGCGAGAGGAAGCGCTGAATCTTGCGGGCACGAGCGACGGTCAGCTTCTGATCCTCGCTCAGTTCGTCGATACCAAGAATTGCAATGATGTCCTGCAGATCTTTGTAGGTCTGCAGCGTCTTCTTCACTGACTGCGCGACATCATAATGCTCCTGGCCGACGATGCGCGGGTCGAGAATGCGCGAAGTCGAAGCCAAGGGATCGACGGCGGGGTAAATTCCGATTTCCGTCAACGCACGGGAAAGCACGGTGGTGGCGTCGAGGTGGGCAAATGTCGTCGCCGGAGCTGGATCGGTTAGGTCGTCAGCCGGAACGTAAATCGCCTGCACCGACGTTACGGATCCTTTCTTCGTTGAAGTAATGCGCTCCTGCAGTTCTCCCATTTCCGTCGCAAGGTTGGGCTGATATCCCACCGCGCTAGGCATGCGGCCCAGAAGCGCCGAGACTTCGGATCCCGCCTGCGTGAAGCGGAAGATGTTGTCGATGAATAGCAGCGTGTCGGCGCCTTCGGCGTCCCGGAAGTACTCGGCAACCGTGAGTCCAGTCAGAGCGACCCTGAGGCGGGCTCCGGGCGGCTCGGTCATCTGTCCATAGATCAGCGCCGCTTTCGACTCCGAGGGTTTGCCCGGCTTAATGACGCCCGACTCGGACATTTCCAGCCAAAGGTCATTGCCTTCGCGAGTACGTTCGCCGACGCCGGCAAAAACGGAAAAACCTCCGTGGTTCTTGGCGACGTTGTTGATCAGCTCCATGATGACGACGGTCTTGCCGACGCCTGCGCCACCGAACAATCCGATTTTGCCGCCCTTTAGGAACGGCTGGATCAGGTCGATGACCTTCACCCCGGTCTCAAACATCTCGGCCGTCGTGGCCTGCTCGTCGAACGCCGGAGCGAGACGATGGATCGGTAAGCGCTCTTTGAAGTCGACCGGACCCAGTTGGTCCACGGGTTCACCAATGACGTTCATCACGCGGCCGAGCGTTCCCCGGCCAACGGGCACGGAGATCGGTCCGCCCTGATCTATGGCCTTCATGCCGCGCACCATGCCGTCAGTGGGCTCCATGGCGACGCAACGCACACGGCCTTCCCCGAGGTGCTGCTGCACTTCGAGGATGACCTTGATCGGCGATGGAACCTTGAAGCCATCGCTGACGACTTCGACCGCTTGATAGATCGGCGGCAGTTGCCCGTCGGGGAACTGTACGTCCACCGCCGGCCCTGCAATTTGGATTACGTGTCCTACATTTGGCATAAGTAGCTTCGAGCCTCGAGCTATGAGCTCCGAGCGAAATCTCGCCAGCTCAAGCGTTCAGCCTTAACCTCACTTGTTCAATCCCAATTTCGCGCTGCTTACTCGAAGCCCATAGCTCGGAGCTCGCAGGTATCACATTGCTGCTGCGCCGCTGACGATCTCAATGATCTCTTTCGTGATCTTCGCCTGGCGGGCCCGATTCATGGCCAGCGTCAGGGAATCGATCATGTCAGTGGCGTTGCTGGTCGCAGAGTCCATTGCCGTCATGCGCGCGGCATGCTCGGCCGCCACGGACTCCAGCAGCGCACGGAAAATCTGAATGCTTACGTATTTTGGCAGCAGCGCGCGGAACAACTCCGCAGGCGGCTGCTCGTAAATGTAATCGACTCGAGACGTGCCGAACTCGGATCCGGAGCCACCGCCATCCGTCCCGTGCATGCCTACGCCCGCGCTAACCGCGGCCTCTTTAGCCTTTTTCTTTTCTTCTTCCGTCATCTCTTCGGCGAGGCGTACTGCCTGCTCGCCGATCTGCTCGATAGGAAGAATCTGCTCTACGATCAAGCGCTGCGCAATGACAGACTTGAACTCGTTGAAGACGATATAGACCGAGTCGATCTCTTCGCGGCAATAGCGCCGGATCACGCTCTCCGCCAAAGCCGAGGCTTGGGAAAACTCGAGTTTTCCAAGGATCCCGACGTGCTCGCCGGTGATCTGGGTAGCAGCAGACCGCTCTCCACTCCGCTCTTCCATTTCGACCGATTCCATCAGTTCCGCGAGACTCTTTGTTTGAACCTGGGCTGCCGGATGACGCCGCCGCAAGAAGTCGCGTCCCTTACGCCCGATGGCCTCGATGTCGAGATTCTTTCCGGCTTTCGAATCCAGGAATCGCAGCGCGGCCTTCGTAATATTTGCGTTGAAAGCGCCCGCGAGTCCCTTGTCGCCGGTGACGACGATCAGAAGGATGTTCTTTTCTTCGCGCTGCGCAAGCAAAGGATGTTTAGGCTCACCGGTTTCAGGATCGTAGATCTCGGCGCGCGCCACGAGGGATTTCAAAACATTCGTCAACATCTGCGCATACGGGCGAGCCGCTAACGCGCGTTCCTGGGCCCGGCGCAACTTCGCCGCCGAGACCATTTTCATGGCCTTAGTGATCTGCCGCGTGTTGATCACGCTGCGTATGCGGCGACGGATATCGAGAATATTAGGCATTGCTCAAATCGTCGTTGGTCGTCGGTCGTTCGTCGTTAGCAAAATCCTTGTCATCCTGAGCGGCTCTTTTGCCGCGACGGACCTATGCATTCGGTTCTCTATTTCGCAACGGCCTCGCGCGCTGCCATAAACTGCTGCTTCGCTTCTTTGATAATGCCTTGCAGCTGTCCTTTTAGCTGGTCGTCGAGAACCTTCTTCTCCATGATCGTGCGCAGGGTGCCGGGGTTCGTCGAGTCTACGTACTTGAATAGTTCCTTTTCGAACTCGCGGACTTGGTTAACCGGCATGTCGTCGAGGAAGCCTCCAGTGCCAGCCATGATGATCAGAATCTGCTTTGAGAACGGGAGCGGCGAGAACTGGTTCTGCTTCAACAGTTCGACCAGCCGTTGTCCTCGGTTCAACTGAGCTTGTGTTGCTTTGTCGAGATCGCTTCCGAATTGCGCAAACGCCGCTAATTCCCGGTACTGGGCCAGCTCCAGTTTCAACGTACCTGCAACCTGGCGCATGGCTTTGATCTGCGCGCTGCCGCCCACGCGGCTCACTGAGAGTCCGACGTTTACCGCCGGGCGCACGCCTTGGTTGAACAGATCTGTTTCCAGATAGATCTGGCCATCAGTAATCGAGATGACGTTGGTCGGAATGTATGCCGAAACGTCGCCCGCCTGCGTTTCGATGACAGGCAGAGCAGTCAACGATCCGCCACCATTCTTGTCGCTCAGTTTTGCAGCTCGCTCCAGCAAGCGGGAATGGAGATAGAACACATCTCCGGGGTAAGCCTCGCGGCCCGGCGGACGCCGCAGCAGCAACGAGATCTCGCGATAAGAGGCAGCGTGCTTGGAAAGATCGTCGTAGATGACCAGCGCGTGGCGCTTGGTATCGCGGAAGTACTCGCCCATGGCGCACGCTGCATAAGGCGAGATGTACTGCATCGGCGCGGGCTCGGAGGCTGACGCTGCCACCACGATCGTGTACTCCATCGCGCCGGCGTCTTCGAGAATCTTCACGACCTGCGCGATTGAGGAGCGCTTCTGACCGATCGCGTTGTAGATACAAATAAGATCGTTGCCCTTGCTGTTGATGATCGTATCGAGCGCAACGGCGGTCTTGCCGGTCTGACGGTCGCCGATGATCAGTTCGCGCTGTCCGCGGCCGACCGGGATCATGCTATCGATGGCCTTGAGTCCCGTGGCCATGGGCTCACGTACCGGTTGGCGGTCAATCACACCAGGGGCAAGACGCTCCAAAGCGATGAATTTATCGCTTGAAATCGGACCCTTGTCATCGATTGGCTGGCCGAGCGAATTAACGACGCGGCCGATCATGGCATCGCCTACCGGCACGCTCATGATTCGCCCAGTGCGCTTGACCTCGTCGCCTTCTTTAATTTCTGTATATTCGCCGAGCAGCACCGCGCCCACCTGGTCTTCTTCCAGGTTCATCGCAATACCGGCCACGCCGTGAGGGAAGGACAGAAGCTCACCGGCCATGACCTTGTCGAGTCCATACACGCGAGCAATACCGTCGCCCAGCGTGATGACCGTGCCGGTTTCATCCACCGAGATCGAGGACTCGTAGTTCTCGATCTGCTCGCGAATGAGTTTTGTAATTTCGTCTGCTTTGATTTGCGCCATAGAAAAAGCTCTTTTAGCTGCTAGCTTCTAGCTACTAACTTCTAGCTAAACAATTACTGTTTGGCCAGAAGCTGGGAGCTAGCAGCTAGGAGCTTATTGCTTCCTTGATCTTCTCCAACTGCCCTTTGACCGAACCGTCGTAAATCGTGCTGCCGATGCGGACTACAGCACCGCCCAGCAATGACGGATCCAGTCCATAACTCGCCCGGACTTTTTTGCCCGTTGTTTTTGAAATCTGCGCTTCGAGAACGCGCTTCTCGGCGTCACCCAATTCGCGAGCACTGGATATCTGCGCTTCTGCAAATCCCATGCGGGCGTTGAGTTCCTTTTCCAGTTGCTCAACAATCCTCGACAAGAATTGCAAACGCCGGTGATCGATCAACACCGCAACCAGGTTGCGCACCGGCTTGTCGATACCCTCACGCTGTACAATCGCATCGAGTAGCTTACGTTTCTGCTCGGCAGGAACCGCTGGATTCTCCCAGACCCGGCGTAACTCCACACTGCCTGCAAACAGCGCGGCAATCCTGCGCAGTCCGCCGACTGCCTTGGCCGCATCCAGGTGCGCATCAAAGACTACGTCGGCAAAGGCTCGGGCGTAAGTGCTGGCAATGGAAGCCATCTCAGCTCCGCTCCTTTCCCGAGGATTCCGAAGCAGATCCGAGTTCTCCGGCGAAGTTACTCACCAGAGTCTTGTCGGTAGCGGCATCGACATGGATCTGCTTTTGCGCGAGACCGACAGCAAGGTCCGCCGCATGAGCAGTCAACTGCCGCCGCGCTGCTTTCGCTGCTGCCGCGATCTCCTGCTCCGCCGAGGCAACAATCTTTTGCGCATCTTCTTCCGCAGCTGCCTTGATGCGCGCCTCTTCGGCAGCGCCTTCCCGCTCGGCAGCATCGCGCATCATTCCGATTTCAACGTCCAGTTTCTGCAGGCGCGATTCAATGTCTGCCAATTTCTGCCGTGCTTCCGCGCTTGCCTTTTGGGCTTCCTGCATTGCTTTTTGAATCGCCGCCGTGCGGTCGCGGAAGATTCCGGGAAGGAATTTGCGACCAGCCCAGATAATGACGGCCGCAATTACAACGAAATTGAGCAGGTAGCTGATCCAGTATGCAGTCCGCAAACTGACATGCAGCTTATGGGAAATCCAGGCAACCGATGGCGATTGCTTGAACTCCTCCATCTCATCTTTTTCTTCTTTGCCGCCAGATTCGTCACGGCCAACGCTTTCGTTACTCTCGTGTGCCAGTTCGCGTCCCGGAGTTACACGAGGTTCTTCGGTGGCGGTTTTCTTCGGCTCGGAAGCAGGCGCCTCCTGCGCGCGGACTACAACCAGCCCGGCACCGCTCATCAGGAGCAGGGCAAGCACTGCAATCTGTAGACTTCGATTCGATTTCATCCGCGTCCCGCCCCTGCGGGCTGCAGCACCCGACGTACGATCTCGCGCGCAAGAGCCGCCGCCTCGGCCTGCAATCCCTGCTCGGCCGCGGCGCGATCTTTCTCAATATCGACCTTGGCAGCCTGCACCTGTGCCTGCGCTCTGGAGCGCGCTGAACTCACGGCGTCGGCGCGAGCCTGGACTGCCGCCTGCCGCTTGGCTTCCTGAGCGCGGAAGACCGTGGCGCGCGCCTCTCGCAATCTTTGCTCGTACTCTGCGGTGCGCGCCTCAGCCGCGGCAATGTCGGCCTTTGATTTCTCGACCGCGCCCTCTGTTTTGCTGTGCCTCTCTTCCAGAACCCGTTTGAGCGGGCGATGAACGATGACTGTGTAGAGGGCATACAGCAACGCCAGCATAATTACTGTCGGCACTGCTCCGAGCAGTAATTCGCCTAATTGTTTCAGCGTCTGATCCATGTGGTGCTGAGTCTAGATCGAGAAAATGAGGGCTTTGAAAACTGTTAAGTCTATCGTCCGGAGAACTTCGATGTCAACGCAGGAAGATCGGTGCCGGACCGCCTTAGAATGACTGGCGCAAAAACGCCGATAACCGAGTTCGCAACCTGAAAATGAAGAACAAGTCTTTTAAATTCTATTATTTCCGTAAAATACAGACCCGCACCAGATTTCTGCACTTAAGCCTTGACTTCGGAGTAAAGAGGTTTAGCATAGAGATATCACCTCCGATCCAATTCAGGATCGAATGGGCCGATAGCCAAGGAAAGTCACCGCTTCTTGGTTGCCGGCCCATTTAATTTGCCGCAGCAATGTTCATCCCCTTTCGTAATTTCACCATTCTCTCAGGAGCAATCTATGCTCATCTCTACGCTGACTCGGTCCCACAGAAGATCTCCGGGCATAAAAGAGAGGTAAACGCTGTGAATCGTAGTTTGGCTTTCCTGCTCTTGTTCGTCGCTGCTTTCGCAGGCTGGAGAGTTTATTCCAGGGTCAAACCTGCTGAGGCACGTGAGCAGAGTTCGTCACAAAAACCCTCTCGGCTAAACCGGGCGCCCAAATCTGTTTTGTTCCGCTGGACGAATTCCCTGTGGATCAACTGCAAGCCCTGCAGGGCTATTACAGGAAAAAGTACGACGTGGAGATCTCAGTCTCGCAGCCAGTTCCGGTGGATTCCACCTGCGTGATGGCTCGCGCCAGCAATTGAGGGCTGAGGCTCTCGCTGCAAGCCTGCGTACCACATTGCCGGAATACGATAGAAACACCATCCTGATTGGGTTCACGACTGAGGACATCTATCCCGTCTCGCAGAACTGGCGATTTGCTTTCGGCTGGAGATCCTCGGCAACGACTTCGGCGGTAGTTTCGGCCGCAAGACTTTCACTCCCGTATTCGGGTCTACCTGCAAGCGCGGAACGTTCTTCTACGCGCCTGCGAAAGATAGTGACCAAGGACATCGGAATCTTCTACTTCGGATTACCCCGGAGTTTTAACCCCAAAAGCGTGCTCTACAACCAGATCATGGGAATCGAAGCGTTGGACGATGTTGGAGAGGATTTCTGATCTTCTTTCCGGCCCCGAACTCTTCTAAAAACTCAATTGGTGCACGCCTGAGCACTTAGCGTCGGAAGAATTCTGTCCACCAGATCGCGATCTTTAGCCTCATCTTTCAGGATCTCCCATCCGGTAAATACAGCGATCATGTTTTCCTCCGGGAACACCATGAGCCTCTGGCCGCCAAAGCCCCGTGCCACCCAGATGTTGCCCTGACGATCTCTGCGCGGCAGCAGCCACCACTTGAATCCGTATTTGTAATCGTCTTCCGCGTCAGTCGAGACAGCCAGAGACTGTCGGACCCAGTCTTTCGAAACAATCCGTTTCCCTTCCCACTCTCCGCCATGGAGGTACAAGTAACCGATCTTGGCCAGTCCGGCGTTGTTCAGGAAAAGGCCGCCCTCGGTATCAACGACGCCAAGAGGACTGCGCTTCCAGAAATGCTCAATACCCAACGGGCCGAACAGATGCTTCGCGCCATATTGCTCAATGTCCTCTCCAGTTTCCTCTTCGAAGATATGAGCCATCAACTCCGAGACGCCACTGCTGTAATTGAAGAGCTTCCCTGGCTCGTGCGCCATCGGACGATCGATCACATACTGGACCCAATCATCGCTCGCCTCCATCAGGCTGGCATCGTTCTTGGGATCGTCGTATGCCACTTCCTCGTTCCAATCGAGGCCGGTGGTCATGGTGAGAACATGGCGAAGGTTAATGTCCCGTTTGCGGTCGTCTACATTCTTCACTTTGGATGCGTCGAAATAGTCGAGCAGAGGTGTATCGAGATTGCCTTTGAAGTCCCCTCGAGTGATGGCGACCCCGATAATGATCGACGACACCGTCTTGGTTACCGATTGCATGGTGTGCAAGTCGGTTCCGTGATAGTACGGGTGCCATGCTGGATCGAAGTAGTTGTACCAGCCGGTCAGATGGGCGTTCAGCGGGCCCCGTTCGTGCGCTTCCCTCGAATAGATCTTTTGGTAATCATGGGAGTAATTGCGCTCGAACACTACCTCGCCGCACCGGTAAAGGGCAAAGCTGTCGACCAGTGCGTATTTTCCCGCGGCCAAGTCAGCGTCAAGCGCGGTCAGCACCTTCTCGTTGACACCAACGGCCTCCGGAATGCCCTTGGGCCAGCCTCCGGTGGGCCACAGCACAGTTGTCACTGCTTTTGAAGCCGGACTCGGCTGATTCTGAGCCGATGCGAGTTCTGCCGCAAAATTCAGACATAGCAGGACCGCCAGCAAACAGCATTGCCTTTTCATGATCTCCTCTGGACTTGGGGTTCAGTTTACGGAATAGACGACTTTCCCGGCCACCATCGTGGTTACGACCTTTGTCTTCGAGATCTCCTCCGGCTTGACGGAGAAAATATCCTGCGACAGGACGGCGAGGTCCGCTTCTTTCCCTACCTCCAGCGTGCCGAGTTTGTCCTCGGAAAATCTGGCGTAAACCGAACCTTGCGTGTACGCGTTGACTGCCTGCTCGACCGTGATGCGCTCCTCGGGCTTGTAGGAATCGCTCGTCGTCACATAGCCGGCCTGACCGGCTCCATCGAAAATGCCACCAACAAAATCAGCGCCATTGGCGGTCTTCCATATCTGCCGAGTCACTGCTTCCTGAATCGCAATGAACGGATTCGGTGGCCAGATGCAGGGCCAATCGCTGCCGAACGCAAGCCGGGTGCCGCTTTTCTCGATGCTCTGCCAGCGATCGGTCGTCGTGCGATCTTTCGGATCGTAGTTCGATCCGTTGTCGTCACAACAGAAACTCGGCTGCATGCTGGTGATGACGGAAAGCTTGGCCACGCGAGGAATGTCGGACGCTGGTAGGAAGTCGGCATGCTCGATGCGGAATCGCCGGTCGCGCGGGCCATTGATGCGCTCGGCGTCCTCATAAGCGTCGACAACCATATGCGTTGAATCCGGCCGATACGCGTGAGTCATGATCTGAAACCCGCGCTTGTCCAGCTCCAGCACCAGCTTCTTGTAATCGGCAGCCTGATAGGTAAGTGGGGGGACTAAGCCTGTACCGCCGTCGGCAAAGAACTTCACCAGGTTCGCCGAAACCCAATCATCGTGATAAAGGGTGCGAGCTTTCTCGAGGTCCGCCAGAAACTGCGGCGTCAGATGATGGTTCACCGCGACTGCCCCAAACGAAGTACGCGTGCGAACAGTGAGTTCCCCTCGATCGCGCAACGCAGCGTACAGTTCGATTTGCGCGAGGCCACCGGTAGCATTTACGACGCTTGTGATGCCGAATTGGTTCAAATGATGAGAGGCGTCCCGCAAAAAGCTGAGCTTCTCCTCCTGCGTGAACACTTTCTGAAGAGCGCGCTCCACACTCTCCATCGCTGCCTCTAGCAGGACTCCGCTCGGATGTCCGCTCGCGTCTCGAATGATGTTCTTCTCCTCGGCGGGATCTGCGACGGGCTGATCGGTGATGCCAGCCAGTTCGAGGGCTTTCGAATTGATGAAAAGGGCATGCTCGGCAGTGTGATGCACGACCACTGGCTTGTCCGAAACGGCGCGGTCCAGCAATTCATGCTTCGGCGTCGACGGTGGCGTGGTATTGAAATCGGCGCGGACGATTAACACCTTATCCTTCGGGTGATCCGCTGCAAAGGCTTTGATCTTCTCGACAAACTTCTCGGTATCGTCGGGAGTTATCGTTCCGTCTGGCGTGGACAAGTTGAGACCATGCAACTCCAGTCCACCGAACCACATGTGAACATGCGAATCCGAGATTCCCGGGATGACGGTCTGACCGACGAGATCAATCACTTTGGTATGCGGCTGCACGTGAGCCAGGATTTCCTGGTCGGTCCCCACAGCTTCGATGCGTGTCCCCGAGATGGCTAACGCCTGCACCCACCGCGCTCTGGGATTGCCAGTGTAGATGTGGCCGTGAACCAGAATTGTGTCGCTGGCAAGAAGTGAAACTGCCGAAAAGACCGCAACTGCCGCACAAAAGATCACAAAGGATCGACGTGCAAGCATCGATTGCCTCCCATGGACCGAAACTAACGAGCTGCCGACTTTTGCGCGAGTGTCTAGTCCTCGCAGTCGGCGTTGTACGAATGGATTGATGTACGGAAATGGCCCCGCCAGAGTGTAATACCTGCGGTTGTAATCTGCACTCAAGATAAGACGATCGCTCTCAAGACGGACACATCACTCAGCCCGGCTCTTGAGGACCCATTCTTGCACGCGGCGCACCACGGATTCCGGCGCCTCGACGTCAAGCTCGACTGCGCCGTCGGTGTACTTTCGCGAAGAGATCCTCCCCTTGGCCTCGAGCAACGCCAGCGCCTTCCCCTCTTTTTGCGGGACGCGCAGGCGCACACGCCTCACCTGATCTTCTTCGATCATCTGGTCGATTCGGCAGAGAAGCTCCTGCAATCCAGTGCCTTCGACGGCCGAGACATAGACGGTGTGGGAATGCTCGCGCTCCGCGTCGGCGATCAAACTCTCGGCGACCTCTTCGTCCAGAAGATCGACTTTGTTCATCACCCGCAGCCGGGGCTTCTTTTCGGCTTCGAGTTCTTTCAGGACAATCTCCACCTGGGCGTCCTGCTCGGCCGAAAGACGGTTGCTGGCGTCGGATACATGAAGGATCAAGGCTGCCCGCTGCACCTCTTCAAGTGTCGCGCGAAAGGCAGACACAAGTGTATGAGGCAGATTGCGAATGAAGCCAACCGTATCGGACAACAACACCTTTCGCTTGGAAGGCAGATCTACAGCCCGGATCGTCGGGTCGAGCGTTGCGAACATCTTCGACGACGACAGCACCCCCGCACGCGTTAACGCGTTGAACAGTGTCGACTTGCCCGCGTTCGTATAACCGACGAGAGCGACAGTCGCAACGGGGACGGACTCGCGGCGTTGCCGCTGCTGAGCTCGAATCCGCCGAACATTCTCGATCTGTTCTTCAACGTGACGCACGCGCCGCGCAATTTTGCGCCGGTCGGTTTCGAGCTTGGTTTCGCCAGGGCCCCGAGTGCCTATGCCACCGCCAAGCTGCGACATCTCGACTCCATGCCCGGCTAACCGCGGCATCAGGTATTTCAACTGCGCCAGTTCCACTTGCAGCTGACCTTCGCGGGTGCGGGCGTGCCGCGCAAAAATGTCGAGGATCAGCTGCGTCCGGTCGATCACGCGGCGATCGATCACTTTTTCGATATTGCGCTGCTGCGAAGGCGTCAGATCGCGATCAAAGAGCAGGACGTCGGCATTGACCGAAGCAGCCGCTCCGGCGATCTCCTGGAGCTTTCCGGCGCCTACCAGTGTCGCAGGGTCGGGCCGGTCGCGGCGCTGCAGGATCTCTCCTACAACATCAGCCCCGGCGCTCTCGGCGAGCGTGCGTAATTCCGCCAGAGATTCTTCTGCGTCAAACTCGGGGATAATGGGCCGCCCGTCAGAGGATGCTGCACCAGGTGCTCCATCCTTTCGGGATTTTTGCGAAGTGGGTGAGGCCGCGGCATTCGAACCATGCGCAGCATCGCGAGCGGCGGCTGCTTGCGCGGTGACGCTTCCCTTGGCGCCACGCCCACGAGTGCGAGCGTCGAGACCGACAAGGAATGCGCGCTCCCGCTCAGGAGCCTCGCGTGTGGGAACGGTCCTGGCGGACAGTCGGCTACCTTCACGCTTCATGTCGCGGGATTGTCGCCGCTGAGAACTGGACAAATCGAAATACGCCTGTCTTCATCCTTCAGTGCCCGACGCACTCGCCGCCGTAGCTGCGGGCCCTACCGCCTGAGGCTTTTCCGGGTGCGCCGTGTGGGTCACATGCGCCGACGCGACTCGCCCCATCACCACGGTGGAGATGGCATGTTTGAAGATGAGTTGCTCCTGACCATTTGCCTCCAGGACAACGGAGTACTTGTCAAAGGAGCGGATCCGCCCCGTAAGCTTGACACCACTCAGCAGATAAATCGTGATGCTCGCTCGTTCCTTGCGGGCTGTGTTGAGGAAGGAATCCTGGATGTTCTGCGCCGGCTTATTGCTATCCATAGCCGATCTCCTTGATCTATGAACTACGACCTTCCAACTCCGGCCCAGGACCGCGATGGGCAGGGCATTGCAACAGCATGTTCCTGAAGGCTTTCCTGCGCCAACAGGAACAAGGGGGGACAACCCCGCCGTCCCATCTCCGCAAAGCTGGGCATTCTGGCGGGCAGATGTGAGTACGATACGGCGATCCGGGCGGCTTTTCAACCGAAAGTTGGCAGCCCGGACCCTATGAGCCCGGACCCTCTGAGTTGACAGCACCGGCATCGCAAGAGCAGACTTTCGATCGAATCCAACACCTCGGATTTTCCGCTTGCCGAATCCAGCCGTGGCCCTGCGGAATCTGTATCATGCAAACCGCGTTTCCGGAGAAGATCGATGCATCATTTCGCCGCAGCTTTACAGGTCCTGCCTACGATTACAGGGAAGGAAGCATCGCTGATGATCCTGCGCTGGTTTCACTTTATCGCGGGAATTCTGTGGATCGGGCTGCTTTACTTCTTCAACCTGGTGAACGTCCGGTTTATGAAGACGGTGGATGCTTCCGCCAAGCCCAAGATCTTCGAAAATATGACACTGCCCGCTCTTCACTGGTTCCGCTGGAGTTCGGTCGTGACCGTATTAGTGGGACTGGCGATCTGGGGGCAGGCCTACGTCGGGCCCGACGCCGAACGACAAGGAGGCGGCGCGGGAAAGACTTTTGGACTCTTCTTCCTTCTGTGGCTAGTAACGTTCTTCATCCTTTTTTTTGTCATCAAGAAGATCACGCCGAACGGATATGTGCTGGGCGTGATCACGGCGGTGCTGACCTATGCCGCGGGATGGCTGTTCGTGCACTATACGCCGGTCGGCGGAGACGATAATCACGTGTTGTGTATCGGGATCGGCGGTGGGCTCGGCCTGGTGATGATGTTCAACGTGTGGGGCATCATCTGGCCGAATAACAAGAGGATCATCCGCGGAACGCTGGCAGGGACGCCGCCGGAAAATGCCGCAGCGCTCGCGCGCCAAGCATTCCTCGCCTCGCGCACGAACTTCTTCCTGTCAGTGCCGCTGTTGTTCTACATGGCAGCCGCGTCGCATTTTGCGAGCACGGTGATATTCGGGAAGTAGTGCACAGATGTGATGAGCCTCACGTTTTGGCGTGGGGCTCATTTGTTGCATCGAGTACGGACTCCTGCTCACGAAACTGAATCACCAAGTGAACTTGGCTGCAATCCGGAAATTGCGGGAGAGTTGCCACTGGTTCGGCTGCCCGTAGGCGGAGTTGAGCACCACGCCACTACTCGTGGCCACCGCCTGCGGGTCGTAACCGGTCTCAAACTGCTGGTAGAACGGTGCGCCAGTGAAAATCGAGAATTGCCCAAACGAATTCGGGACGAATTGCGAGTTGAGACCTTGCCAGTACGCGATCACGGCATGTTGGTTTAGTAGGTTGATCGCAGTTGCGCTAAAGGAGAGTTGCTGAGCCTCGTTGTTCTTGTTGACCTTGAAGGCATGCGTGAGTTGCAAGTCTGTCTGGGTGTACCACGGTGTACGTTTGGAATAGACGTTGCCGAGGACGGTATCCCCAGTCGTTGGGTCAACGCTTGCGTTCACAAAGTTGCCGCGGCCCCAAATATATGTGCCCTCGATAGCGGCCGGAATGCTACCCGGTCCGTAGCCGTAACCTATATCTGACCAGGCGCTCACCGGACTACCTTGATATGCAACTTGGAAGAGTCCGATCGTTGTGTTCATGCCCTTCCAAGGTCTGGAGTAGTAAATGTTGCCCTTGAAAGCATTCGGACGATCCGTCGGCAAAGGTCCGTTGGAGGACGTCCCTTTGTGAGTGAAGTAGTAGAACGGTTCGTCGAACGAACGGGTTGTATCCGGCGAGTTGCGTCCTCCGGCACCGCCGTCAATCTGATCGGTGGTGGTCAAGCCCGTGTAGTTCCCCCACAAGCTACTCCAGGTGTAGCTGAACATCCCTGCCCAACCCTTACTGGTGGTCTTGGTAACTCGCAGCTCTAGACCATCGTAGTTTCGTACAGCCACAGGGTTTTGAGGGCAGGTTGGGCAAGTCCCGAAATCGTTGTTGGCGTTAAATGCGGGTACGCCAGGGCCGTACGCAGCGCCGAGCGAAGTCAGGAAATTGGCATAACCGTCGATGGTCTTGTTCACGCCCTGGCCCGGATTGACGATCGTGTAAATTTCGAAGGCTTCAGGATCGGCCAATGAAGCATCTTCTATGACGTGGTCCAGACGGCGCCGGTCATATCGAGCTTCGAAAGCCCAATCCCGTGCGACCTGGTAAGCCACACCAGCGACGTATTCGTGCTGGCGATAGGGCTTTACTCCGGGCGCTACCGGCTCTTCCGGTCGGAAATTCGTGTTCTCAATTAGCGAAATCCCGCTATTACTGTCAATCAGGCTTGGCGGAGTTACGCCGCCAACGAACGTCGCTCCCGTGTTGGAAGGCCCCGTTGGGCAAGCGCGGCCAGCCGCATTACCCACGAAAGTGAGATCTTGCGGCACGAAGGTTCCATTAGCATCCGGGCCCAGAGGATAGTTGCAAGTGGACCATCCTTGGGCGCCAAACGAGGTCTGAGCCAAGAGCAGCTTCATGACATCGTTAACGACGCCGTAGCTGCCGAAAACCTTAATCTTACCGTTAGCCGATCCCCATGCAGCTCCCAAACGAGGCTCGATTTTGTCGGACCAAGACCAACTAATAGTCGTGATGTTCGGCGTCCCGACACCCTTGGGAACAGGCAGGGTCTCTTTCTCGATCCGGAGGCCGACGTTAAGAGTTAAACCATGTCCAATAGTCCATGCATCCTGCACGAACAAGGCATGGTTATGATCTATAGCGGGGGCGACAGCTCCGGAAGAGTCTTTCAGAATGGTGGCAAAATCTGAATTGGTGACGTAGCCGTACTCACCTGCGCAAACTCCCCACGGGTTCGCTTCCAAAGCGATGCACTGATCACCGCCGTAGGATGTGCTCGCCCCGTAGCCAATCCCGGGGGCGGCCGTTACGAAAACCTGCGGTATATTTCCGTGCTGATTGATCACGTTCCACAGGCGGTTGAACTGATAACCGACCTTAATGTTGTGGGTTCCCAACCATCCACTCTTGAAGAAGGCTACGTCCTCATTAAACTGATCATGCTTACTGGCATTCACTTCGGTGAAGCCTGTCTTGTGCGGAGCAGTCGTCGTTCCCGCTGGTACCTGCAGGGCGAGGGGGTACGGGTTGCCAGCATTGTCTGATACCACGCTCCCATCAGGTTGAACCGGTCCTTGGCTGAAAGCAAGTTCAACTCCACTCGTAGGCCAGCCAAAGTCATGGTAGTTATTGAAGAAGTAGCCGAAACGAGTGGTCGACACGATCTTCGGTGTCAAGCTGATATCAGCTCCAACGTTATATGTGGAGTTTGGCTGGGAGAACCCGAGGCCGTGCGAGTAGGAGGTCAGCGGAGTATTGATCCCAGATGCATTCCCTATTCCGCTGTTCAGATAGTTCTGAGACGCGATCGAATCCGCTGCCGGCAGGTTGACTCCAGACTCGCGTTCGAATTGATACAGCCACGAACCAAAGACGCGAATTTTCTGTGTCAGAGTGGCGTCGATTCGAGCGGTGCCATAGTACTGCTGGAGATCTTGCGTAAACAATTGTTTGCCCAGCGCCGAATTGCCCGGGAAGGTAGACGGGGTAAAATCAACCGTTCGAGCGGTTGAGGAGTAGAAAGGCGCCAATCCCGCAAAGAACCACACCCGATCCTTCATGATCGGGCCGCCAACCGTAAAGCCAGGCTGGACGTACCTGAAGTGGTCTTTCTTGGGAACATACGTCTGCACATCGGCTTCCCCTTGGGAGTTGGTGCTGGGGGTGGGATCGTAGCGCAGAACGCCGTTCGGGGATCCGTCCATGGAGTCAGACTCGTAGCTACCAAAGAACGAGCCGTGGTAAGCATTGCCGCCTTTCTTCATAACAACATTGATCACCCCGCCTAGGGCCCCGCCGTGTTCAGCTTCGATACCAGACGTTTTCACCTGAACTTCCTGGATAAAATCAAATGGAACTTGGGCACGGGAGGCACCACCTGAAATGTCCTCCGTGTCTTGCCCCTCGACAAGATATGAACTCTCCGAGTCGGCGGCACCGCCAACCATAAACCCAGCACCATAGCCGTTACCGCTACTACCCGGAAGAGCACCACCGGTACCGCCGGTAGCACCGCCCAATGGTTCGGCGCGAGCCATCGGCGCGTACTGAATTACTGACTGGAATGAGTAACCATGCGGAGCGTTGTCAATTACGTCTTGTGTGACATTGGTCTGGTTCGTATTCGTGCTGACATCAATGACTGGAGCGGCGCTGGTGACTTCGACTACCTCAGCCGAGGCTCCCACTTCGACGGTGATATCCACTGTCGGAAGGTGGCCAACCTCCAGAGAGAGGCCAGCGTGCTTCACGGTCTTGAAGCCCTTGGCGGTGACTTCGATCGAGTAAACTCCTGGAGGCAGATTCGCGAATCGATAGTAGCCGGTTGCGTCAGTATTGAGAGATTTGTCGCCGACCAAGGTCGTTCCATGCACGACTATATGTGCGTTAGCTACGACTGCTCCGCTGCTATCTTTGACGGTTCCTTGTAAGCCAGCCGTCGTTTCCTGAGCGAATAGAGCCATTCCCGACAACATGGCCATCATCGTCAAAGACACCAGTGCGTTTACGAATCTTGCGAATCGCATCTCCTGCCTCCTTAGAAAAGTCGCCTGCATCGAGAACTCAGAATCCGATCAAAGCCCCAAGCTCTGTGGTCTGAGACAAAAACGCGACCTAACGAGGACCCCGTCCTGCTACATGTCACAAAAATTCAAAGAGTGGACCCGACAACTACAGAATGCTCAGGGGAACCCTTGCCCTGATCGAACGAAACCTGTGACAAACAAAAACGCTCAGACAATACTAGAAGTGCATAACAGTTTGCAACTTTTTGTCCAAACAAACAAATTGTCAAGTGCGTTGTTTCTGCACGTTACTTACAGCTGTCACGTGGCAGGAGGCGTTCTGAAATACGTAGATTTACAGCGGTATCTATGCCAATCAGTAGAGAATACGGTGTTGGCGGGAGACCTTCTAGCGGCGCTTTCGTTTGGGCTTGGCGGCGATTTCACCCGGTGCCAAGACGCGCCTCACAATCGGAGTGTTGAGTTTGTACTTGCGCTCGGCAACGTTTTCCGCATCGTCTTTCACCCGCAGAATAAAGACGGGCAACGTCCCTTCGTTATCGAATGATTCTTTCGTGACGGATACGGGCAGGACGCCATCCAGGCCATGCTCTCGATAGGCGGTCTCATAGCGATGCTTCTTCACGTTCCAGGTAAAGACGCGAACCTGGTCGTAGTCGTAAGGCGAGCCGTCACGCGGCTCTGTGAGAAGACAGAGATACTGAGGAACTTTCTTGTCTCCGTCCTGAACTTCATTCAGAACGAAAAAGGCGACAAATCGCTGGCCCTCGGCGTATTGCGCAATATCGAGCGGCACGTCGACATCCACCATGCGCGACAGCACCCACCCGACGCGGCCCTGATCATCACGTACCAGCCACCAGTCCTCAAACACCGCGCTCGGGGCGGGCTTTACAGCCTCTTTGATCTCGCTGGGTTTCGTAGGCTTTGCGGCCGCTAACTGCTTCTCTGCCGTGGCCCGTTTCAGAATCGCGATCTTTGCGCCCGATGCCAACTGGTAAAGATGTTCGGACTCCCGACCGGGAGTGATGTGAAGATTCGTTTCATTGCGCAGGATTCCCGGAGCCTGAACAGGGTCATTCTGATTTTCTTGCGTAAGCTTCTGCAGACCGTCGAAAGTCTTTTGATCCACAAGGTATCGCTGTTCGATCCATCCCTCGATACCACTGCCGGTGCGCACGCGGGCAAACCGCTTTTCGCGATCGACGATCTCCACCCGCTCGCCGTTCTTGACAGTGCCCACGCGGTTGTAGATGGCCGCAACCTGGTCGCGCAGGGTGGCCTGTGGCGCCGAGACATAAGCGACTTCCAGCACGCGACGTCTGCCCCGGCCACAAGCTCCGAGCATCGCGACCGCAATGACCAGAGGGACCG
>AP72_2010_repI_A001DRAFT_1000013_pt1 | contig 32609 bp, 20 predicted proteins | sample AmaPasrepliIA001_FD_9535 | JGI IMG/M metagenome (IMG submission 9535)
AGCGTCAAAGCGAGATAGCGTCGGTGCTTAAGAATGGTCAGGTAAGAACTCCATCATTCCTGTCCGATTTAAGAGGGCGATCAGGCAAGTTGATGGGCGCCGGATCGGCGCCGTACGGGTTATTGAATCCGTTGGCGACCGCGGTTGAATCGCGCACGCCGGCGTTTCACTGGCGCGCAGTTGAAGGTGCTCAGAGTTACGAATTGACGATTTACGACAGCGACTCGAAGAAGGTTGTCTCCAGTGGTCAACTTGCGGAAACAAGCTGGACCGCGAGCACGCCGCTCGAGCGAGGCCGCACTTACAGCTGGCAGGTCAGGGTGAATAAAAACGGCGCGGAGGTTTTAATGCCGCCGCCTGCCGCAGCGGAAGCAAAATTCAGAGTGATTGACCAAAGCAGTCTTCAGGAAATACAACTTGCCAGAAGGAGTCAACCGAATTCCCACTTGATGCTGGGCATCGTCTATGCCGAAGCAGGTTTGCTCGACGAGTCCGAGCGCGAATTTCAGAGATTACTGGCGGCCAACCCCGAATCGCCAATTGCTCACAGTTTGCTGCGGGAGGTGAAATCTCTGCGAAGATAATTCAGAAGCCTACGGTACGCACGCCTCCGGCGTGCTGTGTGGATGCAATGTTCGCCCATAGAGAGCACGCCGGAGGCGTGCGTACCAGTAAATTCAGAAGCCATCGCCCATCACCACGAATCCGGCCCAGAAAAATGGATGCTGATAGCTCCTGGTGCGCAGCAATTTCAACTCCGCCTGTCGCAAGGCCTCCGCTTTGGTCATTGCGTACTGACCGCCGCCGCTCGCTGATTTGAGGTCTCGATGGAAGCCCAGCATCAGATCCGTGGTGCTGGCCGATTCGACACGCCACTGGCTGACGACGGTCGTCGGAGTCCCACCTACAAAGAACGCCCACGTCAAACCGATCACTCCTTCGCCGGCGCCGATGCGGCCACGCGCGGTGTCGCAGGCCGACAAGATGACGAGATCTGCTTTGAGATCGAGCTTCATTATCTCCCAGCCTTCCAAAAGCCCGTCTTCTTTTTCTTGTGAGTCTTCTGCCGACTGCATCAGCACGATATTGGAATACATGGGATTCGCATTATTGAGAACCCCATGGGTTGCGAGCTGTATGATGCGATAATTTCCGGCCTCCGCTTTAAACCGATCCTCCCGGGCTTCGGCTCCCACATAGATCCGGCTGTGCTGCAGGCCATATAGTTGGCCGAGGGTCTTAACCTGTCGTTCGGCTTCCGGAAGCGGTGGGAATGCGGCGTTCGAAACGGTGCGCGCGCGTTCCACGGTCCGATTGCCGAGCGAGGGGTTTCCGAGGGCGAGAAGGGTTGGCAGAGTGGGATCGGACTGCCGCACGCGCCTCGCAATCATCGTCCTCAGCACCGTCAAAGAGGGAGCGTAAGAAACAGCGTAATCTTCGACCAGGTAATGACCGGTTGCCGGTTGTAAAGCCTGAAACGGCAGATCCCACAAAACATCATCGGGCACAAGGACCAGCATGCTCTTACCGTGCAAACGATCCTGAGCAGGCTTGATTAGCAGATTGTAAAGTTCGATGGCAGAGTCTGAATAATCCAGATCGCGATTCGCCAGACGCTGGCGAAATTTTTCGACGCTCGCAAACAGAGCCTCCCGCCGGCACGGTATCTGATAGGACTGCAAATCGACGCTGGCAGCCTGACTGCTTTTGGTTAATACGAACAGGTAGATCTGCTCACCAGCAACGACGTATTCAAGCAGGGCAGTCTTCTCATTAGGCAGCAACTCGCTCGCCTGGCTGAGCTGCAACACTTCCGCTTCTCCCCGCTGCGTCTTTAATCCCGGATGAGCCGCGTACAGAGAGGTTTGGAAATCTTCACGCTCCAGCCGGGCCTTGTCGAGTTGCACTGTCAGACCCCCAAGCCGGGCTGGATCGGGTTTGTCGCGGGCCTGCTCGCCGACGATCTGTGTATTGAGTGCGATTAACTTCGCGGTCAGTTCCTGCTCGCGCTGACGCTCTGCAGCGGTCATCGATTTGTTTATATTAATTCTGCCGCTACGCAATACATCGAGTAACACGCGGCCTTTCGCTCGTTCAGCGTAACCGAGAGCTGCAGCGGCCTGATTCTGACTAAGGAGCAATCCGATCATCGCCGTGTACGGAGTCAGTTTGTTCTCGAAAAACTCTTCGCGCTGCGTCTCCGCTCCCGGCACTTCCTCACGAAGACTCTCGATAATGCGAATAGCGTCCGCAAAGGCCTCCCTGGAAGCTTCGGGTTTTTGCAGCCCGAGGTAGGCCTGACCCGCAGTCGTACGGGACTGCCAAACCACTTCGTTCTGATTAATCTCGCGCGCGATCGCAGCAGCCTGTTCGGCACACTCGAGGGCCTTTTGGTGATTGCCCTGGGCATTCAAGGTGCGCGCCAGGTGGTTGAGAGTTCCGGGCGCTTTAATACCGACAGCCCGGGCCATGTCCAGACTTTGCTGAAAGAACTGCAGGGCGCGCGAATAATCGCCTTGCGCTTCGTAAACCGCGCCGATTTCGCTTACCAGTCCCGCGATTCGATCCTTGCTTCCGATTGAATTGAGGACCGCCAAAGCCCGGTGCAAGTAGATCAGAGACTCAGCATAGTTCCCCTGATTGCGTTGGACTATGCCGATGCTCTGCAACGCCTTCCAGATGGTCGGCTTGGCGTCCAACTGATCGGCCCCGGCGAGTGTCTTCTGGTAATGGTCCAGGGCCAACGGATAGTTCCCTAACGCTGCATATAGATCTCCGATATTAAGCCAGGTGCTCACTATTCCCAGTTTGTCGCCCGGATCGGTGAGAGCCAGGCTCCGTTGAAGACAGTCGAGACTCTTAAGGTAGTTTCCTTGTTCGAGATAAACCACCCCCATGTTATTGAGGACGCTACTCGAACCCTGATTGCTCTTTAATTCCTCATTGACCTTGAGACTCTGGTAGTAAAGGTCGAGCGCCTTTGCATATTCGCCGCGAATATACTCGACGCTGGCCATGGAATTTAGCGCCGTCGCCGAGGCAAATTTGTCGCCTGCGCTCTCGGTTATAGCCAGGCTCTTGCGGTAATACTCCAGCGCCGGATCATAGTCGCCCTGCATCCGTTTGACAGTGCCGATGGCCCTGAAAACCAGGGCCGATCCAGCATTGTCCGAAGCGCGCTCCGCCTGGGCCAGTGCCAATAGATAAATTCTCAGGGCCTCTGGAAATTTCCCCTGATTCCGGAGGCGTGTTCCCTGGCTGACCAACGACCTTACCAACTCAGGGCCCGCCAGCTCCGGGTTCTCGGTGATCAATGAAGCCTGCTCTGCCTCAGTCGTCGCCGCGATCAACGAAACCGCCAGTTCATCCGCGGCCGACGCGTCATGCATGATCTTCCAGGTTCCGGCCGTCTTCACCCACAGCATCGCGCGCACGAGCTTACCTAACGACGCTGATGGACGGCCGGTCTTAACGTCTGTGGCGGTAATTTCAAATGCCACCTGTACCGTGGCCCGATCGGTCGAAATGGAAAGCTTTCGCACCGCGACGTTTTTCACTTCGATTCTCTCGTTCGCGGCAAACTCCTGCTGTAATTCTTTTCGGTGATTTTCAAGTTCAGGCGATTGAGAGCTCCAGTATTTCAGTTGATTATCCAGATCCTTTTTTGGGAAGGACTCGAAGTATTCGTTAATTAACGCGCGCAATGCGACTTCGTCCGGCGGGGGGTCCTGGTTCTTTCCTGATGAAACGCTCGCCCAGGCGCCGGCGATCGTCAAAGCAATCCCGAACCAGGTAATTAGACAGCGAAAGATGGTGATTGACGACTTCAGTCTCATGCGACGAACTCTGATTGAGACTTGCTGCGGCGCGGAGATGTTATGGCGGAAACGCGCAGAAGGCAACGTGTTTCGAACTGCAGAGAGATTATTGGGAAATTCTTCCCGCCGGTGGTAATACGCGAAGTTCTTTCCGTCGTCTATTTCCAGAGAGCATGAAAAATACTCCCAGACCTCGGCAGGGTACAAAAAATGAAAGAACTGGTCAGACATCACAAATTGATCCTGGCTTGCATCGCGAGTGCAACGTGTGCGGCTGCCGCGCTCGGTATCGGCCAGCACCGCCATTTTCCTTTGGAGCGATTTCACGCGGGGCAATCGGACCACACCCAGATCGTTGCATTTCTGAGGGCCGAGTCCGATCCGTTGCCAGCTCAGACTACGTTTGTTGTGACCAACACGAATGACGACGGCGCCGGGTCGCTGCGCCAGGCAATCCTTGATGCGAACGCCAATGCCGGTGCGGATATTATCAATTTCAATATCCCTGGTGCGGGAGTCCACACGATCAGTCCCGTGGGCGGCCTGCCGCCAATAACTGATCCCGTGACGATTGATGGCTACAGCCAACCCGGCGCGAGCCAAAACTCTTTGACAGTTGGTGACAATGCTGTCCTGCTGATCGAGTTAAACGGCGCCAAGGCCGGTGCGGACACGATCGGATTGCTGCTCTTTCACGGGAACACTACCATCCGGGGCCTGATCATCAACGGTTTCAGCGGACCAGCAATGGACGTAGAGAATTTCAGCGGCAATGACATCGAAGGCAACTTTATCGGCACCAATGCTGCGGGAACTGCCGCCGTCCCCAATCATGACGGCATGCGCATCAATGTCGCCTCGCAGACGATCGGGGGAGCATCACCGGCCGCGCGGAACGTCATCTCCGGCAATACCGCCAACGGCATCCTCCTGGACTCCGGAGCCGCGATCACGGTGCAGGGCAACTACATCGGGACAAATGCCGCCGGCACCGGCGGAGTACCCAACGGTGCGAATGGCATCTTCATGAATTTCAGCAACAACAGCACGATCGGCGGAACCGCCGCCGGGGCGGGGAATCTGATTGCCTTCAACGGTGGCAGCGGCGTGTTTGTCGGTGCAAACTCAACCGTTTTTTCAACCTCGATACTGTCAAACTCGATCTATTCGAATGGTGGCCTGGGGATCGACCTCGAGCCTGTTGGCGTCACGCCAAACGATGGCTGCGATGCGGACACTGGTCCGAATAATCTCCAGAACTTTCCTGTCTTGACCTCGGCGACCAACGACGGAACGAACACGACAATACAGGGATCATTAAACAGCACCGCCAACAAGCAGTTCCGCATCCAGTTCTTTGCCAACACAGCTTGCGACCCATCCGGCAATGGCGAAGGACAAAATCTTCTGGGCGAGGCCAACGTGACGACCGATGGTTCGTGCAATGCCACTTTCCAATTTGTCGCGCCCAGTGCTGGCGTTATCGGATCCATTATCACAGCCACGGCCACCGCTCCCGACAACAGCACGTCAGAATTCTCGGCCTGCATGCCCGTTGTGGTGGTCGCGCCCAAGACCATTCAATTCAGTGCTTCATTCTATGTGACAGACGAGGGAGCCCAACAGGTTAACGTCGGGATCACTCGCTCGGGAGACACCACCAGCGCGGCCAGTGTGGACTTTGCGACCAGCGATTCAGCGGGTGCGCAGAACTGCAGTGTTGTCAACGGGATCGCTTCATCGCGTTGCGACTACGAGACCCGTATTACCACTGTTCACTTTGGCGCCGGCGAGACTTCCAAAAGCGTTGCGGTTCTCATCAATGAGGACTCGTACCTGGAAGGCGGGGAGAGATTCTTCGTCAATCTCAGTAACCCTGTGGGCGCGGTGCTGGGCATTCCAGCCACTGCGCCGGTCACCATTACGGATAATGACCTGGCAAATGGACCTAACCCGCTCGATACTGCCGGCTCCTTCGTGTCGATTCATTACTTCGATTTTCTTAACCGCTTGCCCGACCAGAGCGGCCTCGCGTTCTGGACTAACGAGATTACTTCCTGCGGCACCGACCAGTCATGCGTGGATGCGAAGCACGTCAACGTCTCAGGTGCATTTTATCTTTCCATTGAATTTCAGGAGACTGGTTACTTCGTAGAGCGACTTTACAAAGCCGCTTATGGTGACGGCGCCGGCGCCTCGACTCTTGGCGGTCCGCATCAGCTTCCCGTGCCGGTGATACGGCTCAATGAGTTTCTTTCGGACACGCAGGAGATTGGCCAGGGCGTGGTGGTCGGACAGGGAAACTGGCAGCAAGTCTTGGAAACCAACAAACAGAACTTCACCGCTGAATTTGTCCAGCGCGCCCGGTTCATCGCCGCTTGCCCGAACTCGATGACCACGGCGCAGTTCGTCGACAAGCTGAATGCGAACGCGGGCAATCCGCTGTCGCCGGCGGAACGCGATCAGTTGGTGAATAGTGGAATGACGCGGGCACAGATGCTGCGAGCGGTGGCTGAAGATCCTGATCTAAAAAGCGCTGAGTTCAACCGGGCGTTCGTCTTGATGCAGTACTTTGGATACCTGCGCCGCAATCCCAACGACCCGCAGGATACGGACTACACCGGCTATGACTTCTGGTTGACGAAACTAAACCAGTTCCTTGGCAATTTCCAGAATGCCGAGATGGTCAAAGCGTTTATTACGTCCGGCGAGTACCGAGCCAGGTTTGGCCCCTGAGGATCACCGTTCTTCATAATTCGAGGAGGCATTCGTCTCGCGGCACGCAATGAACCAGGCAGTGCGGTTAAAAAAGGTCGAACGAGCATGTTCAAATTCAGGAATATAGTAATCGCTTTCAGCGGACTCTTCTTTCTGGCGCAGCCGGCGCACGCGCAGGATGTCTACGTGCCCACTGAAAGCGGTCTGGCCCATGGCCTGATCGACGGCGGCATGCGTGCTTTCCGAGGCCTGCGGTATGCCGCGCCACCGCTGGGAGATCTGCGCTGGCGCGATCCTGAACCGCCCCCGCTGTGCCCGAACGGTCTCTGCGAGGCGACGAACTTCGGACCCATCTGTTTGCAGATTAAAGCCAGCGGCACCGTTGACGGCAGCGAGGACTGCTTGACCCTGAACGTATTCACGCCGCTCAATGCCGGACCAGGAACGCCTTTGCCAGTCATGTTCTTTGTCCACGGCGGCGGCCTCGCGCGCGGCTCATCACATGCCCAGGTGCCTACCGCGCCGCCCATCGTCGTCGACCAGAACGTCGTGGTGGTGACCATCGAGTACCGGCTGGGCGTGTTCGGCACTCTCTCCCATCATCAACTTACTGCGGAGACCGGCGGATCGGGTGACTACTGCTACTTCGATACCATCGCCGCGCTCGAATGGGTGCAACGGAACATCACTCAGTTCGGCGGCGATCCGCGGCGAGTAATGCTCTTCGGACATTCCGCCGGAGGGACGGTCGTCATGCAACTCGCCGCCGCGCCGCGCGCCGCGGGTCTGTTTGCCACCATCGGACTCGAGAGTGGTCCACTCGGCGAAGGGCAGCCGCTGCCAACCGTCACTGATTGCGAGCCTCAGGGTGAGTATATCGCTGCCGCCGTTAACTGCGATCAGGCGCCGGATGTGCTGGCTTGCATGCGGGCAACACCCGCGCTCGATCTATTCAACGCGTACCGCAGCATGCCGGCGAGCGCCGCGCCAGGCTGCGTGGACGCAATCGTGGACACCCGGCTCAGCGGCCGCCAGCCGCTGGATGTCATTCGCGAGGGTAAGACTGTGCCGATGCTCATCGGCGAGAACAGCCGCGAGGACGGTCACGATCCGGACGCGCAGTTTTCGGCCGATCAGTATTACTCGTTCGTGCATGACCTCCTGGACCCGTTCGGTTCCGAGGCGGTTGACGGTGCGCTGAAGTTGTATCCGCTCGACGCGTATCCGACACCGATTGCCGCAGCGAGTGACCTGTACAACGATTTCATAGTCGGCCGGGGCAACCGGACGTGGGCCCTGGCTGCGGCCAATGACAAACCCGGCGCCGACGAAGAAGCGCGACGGGTCTACAAGTACTTTTTCACCCACACCATGGAGAATCCCGACAGCGCGGTGTCCGGGCCTTTCCATGGACTCGAGCTGTCGTTCGTCTTCGGCACGATCCCTTCGGGCGTTTCATGGTTCTCAGATCCCTTTGTGCCGACACCGGCCGAGGTCGAGCTGACCCATTCCATCGAGGGCTACTGGGCGCGTTTTGCGGCCACCGGCAACCCGAACGGGCCGGGCGCCGTCTTCTGGCCGAAGTTTCAACCTAAGCAGGAAAAGTTCCTGCGTCTCGATGACCTTATTGAGCAGGACAACCGTTACCACGTTAAGCAGATGGAATTCCTGGCCCAGTTCAACAGCCACGTGTCTTAGCACGAGACCAGGAACTGCCGGGCTTACTGCGGCGCGGAGGAGGAGAGAGAGATGAAAAGGACTTTTTTAGCGACGCTTGTGGTTCTGGCGTTTGCGATTCTCAATTTACATACGGCGGCGGCGCAATTTCCGAAAATCAAAGTACCAAAGGTCAACCAGCCGGCGACACAACCCACCCCCGACGCCACCACCCAGACAAGTGTGCAGCCCGGGACAGTCAACAACACTGAACCGGCGCAACCTTCGGCAGAGAACCGCAGTACAGCCATCGCGACCGGGCCCGCAATCAACAAGCCTTCGATCCAAATCACGCTGCGCACGCACCAGCAATACTATCGAAATAGCCAGCGCGACGAGGAGACCTGGAGTTGGACGCCGCGCATTTCATACCGCGTTAACGGTCCCATTCCCGCGGGTAGTCAGTTGTCGGTCGATTTCACTCTGCCTTCAGGGAAGGCCTGGGTTCACCTTGACTGCAGCACCAATGAAACCAAAGACGGTTACTGGTGGCACACTGAATGCGGCATGAACACCGATGATGTTAAGGATGAACAAGCTTCGATTGAAACCGGCGTCGCCGGTTTCAGGATTAACTTCAAGAACGAGCTGCAGGGAACGAACCAGACGTTGTTCGCGGGCAAGTTCAAGGTTGAGAAGTTTCATGTCGGCGTGGTTGATTTGCCTAAGTTCAAGAACAACTTTTCCTACTATGTGAACTACGACTGGAACCTGCCGATTGGTTATGTCTATGGCTATGACGGAATGGACATTCGCGCCGGCAACCGGCCGTCAGAAACTGAGGCACGGCTCTCGTTCGTCACCTGGTTCAAGGGCGATCCGAAATTATTGGATTACGGAAAAGACATCGCCTATCTCTATTACCAGGGCAAGCTGGTTGCCGACAGCGACGGTGGCGATAAGTACGGCGCCAATGGCTGTCAGGTGACCAACATAGCGTCGAATGAATCCGCGAATGGTTACTGCCGCCATTACTTCACTTTTAACGCCACGGTCTGGGACAAACAGCCCCAATATCATCCGCAGGATTTCAAGATGTATCAGAATCCCGGGGAATATGAGATCAAGATCCTGGAAAACGGGAAACTGGCGCGCACTGCCAAGTTCACCATGGGTGCAAACGGCAAACTGGTGGACACGGGAATCGGTTCGGGAAACAGCCTGGGAACGGGTCGCATCGTCGTGCCCGTGCAGATCATCGGAGATCAAGACGGGCAATGGGATCGGAATGCCTATAAAACTGAGGCGTTCTTTGGCAACCCACTTAGTGGCTTCGTTGTTCCATAGGCGTCCTTGATCTCTCAGAATCGGGAAGCACGAGAATCTATGAAGTCACGTGGTGTAGTTGGCGTTGTGGCTCTGCTGCTGACTCTCTGCTTGCTGATGCCGGTGCTGTTCTTTGTGACCCGGGGAGCAGTCAGTCCTAACCAGTTTGTCCGTATTGCCGTGGCTGTGTTGGCGCTGGTTCTCTGGACCATTCCCTACGCTACCCTTGTCGATCCGGCGCTGCGAAAAATTGTGGGGGCGGTCTTCGGAACTGAAATCGGATGGGGTGGCACAACTAACTCGCTTCATTGGGCCACGCCTCAGGAGCTCGGATGCATCTCGACTCTTTTCGTAGAACTGCTTGGATATCTCTTCATCATCCTATGGTTTGTGCCGCCGGTGGCGATTGCCGTCGTCCTGTGGCTTCGCCGTTGAGAATTGTTAAAGGAGGTTCATATGGTGTTCACATCGCTAAGACATGCGCACTGCCGGGAGCTTGGGTTAGTCGTTTTGTTGTTATCGGTATCGATTTGCGTTGGATGCTCCAGACTATCCGGCAAGGAATCGGCAAAGCCTATTGAAGTTCATTTGCGAGGTTCGCTGAAGCAGACGTTGACACCGCAAAACGACCCGGTGCGAGCCGTGGTCTTCTCCGGCGACAGTAAAACAATCGCCACGGGAAGCCTTGGTTTAAAGGTGAAATTGTGGGACGCGCAGAATGGAAACGAGAAACTGACGAAAGAGACCAGTCCGCCGATTGCTTTCTCTGCAGATAGTAAAACCCTCGCCAGCGTTGAGGATTCGGACAATTCAATCAAGCTGTGGGACGCGCAGAGTGGAGAGATAAAGCAAACACTCACCGGTCACGGCGGAGAGGTTACCTGCGTTGCCTTTTCCGGCGATGGTCAGACGATAGCCAGCGGCAGTTTCGATAAGACGGTGAAACTGTGGGACGCGCGCAGCGGAGCGTCGACTCACACACTCAGCGGTCACACCGACACCGTGCTTTCAGTAGCTATCTCAGCCGACAACAAAACCGTGGTCAGCGGCAGTCGCGACAATACCATCAGATTGTGGGATGCCCAGACCGGCGCTCTCAATCAGACGCTCAAGATGGATGATGTAGTACTGGCGGTCGCTTTGTCTCCCGATAGTAAATTGATCGCCGCGGTGGACGGGGACAAAGTGTTGAAGGTCTGGGATGCTCGGACCGGCGCCGAAAAACAAACCATCACAAATGAAGACAGCCTGACCTCGGTCGCTTTTGCCCCCGATGGTAAGTTGCTGGCGTGCGGCAGCTCTGACCACAGCGTACGAATTTGGGAGGTCCAGACAGGGGCACTGAAATTTACCCTCAAGGGTCACACCGATGTAGTCGAGTCGGTGGCTTTCTCGCCGGATGGAAAGACGTTAGCCAGCGCGAGCTCGGACAAGACGGTGAAACTGTGGGAGTAACTAATGACCACGACCGTTTTAAGATCTGAGATCTCTAATCTGAAATTACAAATCTCAAAAATGAAATCTCAGATCTCAAATCTGAGATCTCAAATCTGAAATCTGCGCCCGAGAATGGCGGTCGAGTTTAATATGTTTGACGCAATCATCCTGATTCTGGTGGCGTTGGTCTTCTACCTCCTGCCGGCGGTTCCGCTTTCGCTGCCGGCCTGGTATTTTGGGCGCCGGCGCGCGCGCTTCATGTGGTGGGAACTGAGCGCCTTTGTCCTGCCTTTGGCCGTCTGGCTAGTCCTGTTCCTTGTTTCGCCGCAGAAGAGTCTCGGCAATCTGATCGAGGCGCTGATTCTGGGACTATCGGTCCCGCTTGCGGTGTTGATCCGTGTGGTGGTCGGTAAGCTCGTCCCCAGTGGGATCATGGCCGGCTTGTTGATGATTTTCCTGTGCAGCGTAGCAGTACTGCTAGGAACCATGTATCCCAAAGTGGACTTTCAGATATTCCACTGAATACCGCCTTGGTCGATGAAGTCAGAACCGGGAGCGGTAGCGACCGGGTGATGCAATTGATTCATTGACTCATTGAAAAACTCAAATGAATCAATGATCAAATGAGTCAATCAATCAATCTTCGATACGACGAGCCGAGGTCTAGCCCATTTGAAATGAAACCTGGTTCGCGAAATCGCGCCAACGGGCCGAGAGAAAAGGGGGAAACCTTTTTTTGGCTTTTGGACCCCTCATTCCATTTCCCAAATACGTCCTGCTGAATTACGATTCACAATTATGAAAGCCATCCAGATTAGGCAAACGGGTGGGCCTGAAGTGCTCACGCTTGTCGATCTGCCGGCGCCTGAACCAAAAGCAAATGAAGCGCTGATCGAAATCAAAGCCGCCGGAATCAATTTCATCGATGTTTACATTCGCGAGGGCCGATATCCTTCGCCGTTGCCATTCATTGCCGGACAGGAAGCGTCCGGCGCCATTACCGCAGTCGGCTCTGAGGTGACGAATCTTAAGCCCGGTGATCGCGTCGCGTACTGCGGGACGCCTGGCAGCTATGCCGAATACGCTGCCGTGCCCGCCGATCGCCTCGTGAAGACTCCTTCAGACCTGGATTTCGACTCGGCGGCCGCGGCGATGCTGCAAGGCATGACCGCGCATTATCTCTGTCGCAGCACCTATCCAATAAAATCCGGTGAAACGGCGCTGATTCATGCTGCCGCTGGAGGTGTGGGCCAACTGCTCGTACAGATGTGCAAGCGACTCGGCGCGCGCGTGATCGCGACGGCCGGCAACGAAGAGAAGGCGAATCTGGCGCGCGCTGCCGGAGCGGACGAGTGCATTGTGTACACGCAACGCGATTTTGAATCAGATACGCTGCGTCTGACCGATGGCCGGGGCGTTGATGTTGTCTATGACGGGGTAGGGAAGGCAACCTTTGATAAAGATCTGAATGTGTTGCGCCCACGCGGTTACCTGGTCTTGTTTGGCGGCGCAAGCGGTGCGGTGCCACCGTTCGACCTGATCAAGCTCTCGCAGAAAGGGTCGCTGTTCATCACGCGCCCTACACTCGTCCATTACACGGCGACTCGAAAAGAGTTGGAATGGCGCGCGGGCGATGTGCTGCAGATGATTGCCAATGGCGAATTAAAACTGCAGATTCACCATCGTTATCCGCTGGCCGAGGCGCAGCAAGCACACCGCGACCTTGAGGGAAGAAAGACGACCGGAAAGTTGTTATTGATTCCGTGAAACACCGGCCAAAAGACAAGAGCCCTTCGATTCTGCGATGCCGGCTCATTTCGAATTCATGAACGAATGAGTACTGGAGACGTTGGTGGCACTCCGCGCACTTACCGTAGCCCGTACTAGGGCGGCGTTCGGCTGATCGGTTTCGACTTTTGGCCGCTGCCGATTAATCATGAACGCGGCTACGATGAGACCAAACCGATTACGATCGCAATGAAGACAGATCGAAACGACATCGCGCGCAGACCTCGATGAATTGTGAACGGGGCAGCGGCATCCTAGCAGAGTCCAACCTGCGCTACAAAGCGCATCGCCATAAGCGACAACTGACGCAGGCCGCGATCGAAGCCGCCGTGAACTTCCGCGACTTGGGTCGGGAACAATTCGGTTGTCGATGCCAGGTTCACGCTTGACGGCGAAGCGCGTTTGGCGGGCATCAATATCACTCGTGTTTGTGGCCCAGCGACCGGAATGGTTTCTATGCCGGTGGCGTAGGCCGTCGGGACTTTACTGTCCGCCGCAGGGCCAAAGAGATGCTCTGAGGACATTCCGGACCGCTCTTACAATATGAACGATTCAGAGCGGTCCGGCGTGAATTGATAAAAAATTATTGGCGTCCTGGAGGCGAGCTCAGGACGAGCGTGCCGAACAGCCCGTGGTTCTCATCGTCCGGTCCGGCCGTAAAGAACAGCGTTGTAGTCAGTCCGTTGGCGCTGCTTGAAGTTGTGCCATGGCCGAATTGAAGCGACCAAAGGCCGTCGATCACAATTGGCTTTCCGGCTTCGGAGTGTAGCAGTCCCACCGCTTCGAACTCGCCGGCTGAGGTGAAGGTCGCCGGATCGAATGCGTGAATTCGACCGTTGCCGAAATTACCAATAAGTAAATCGCCGCTAAACCTTCCGAAACCTGCGGGCGCGAGCGCGAGACCCCATGGCGAGTTAAGCTCGCCCGCCGACGCCACACGCCGCATGAGATTGCCGGACAAGTCATAAGCGTCGACGTATCCATTTCCCGGTCCCGCCACGTCGTCGTGCTTGGCGTCATCCTGGAGTGCGTAAGTTACGTAGAGAGTCCCGTCGATATTCTGAATTCCGAACGGAGCGAACCCTGCCGGAAGATTAGGATCGGTGAAGTTTCCGGATAACGTCACCTGATGAAACGAGCTATCGAACACGTCGACCTTGCCGTTATGAAAATCTGTGGCGTACAGAAATTGGCCCGCCGTGCGACTGTCAATTGCCAACCCTTTGTAAACTGCACCATGCGCGGGCGCATGCGCGTTAGGTACGACGATGACGATAGGATTGCCCTTAAAGGCCGAGATCGTGCCGTCCTCGGCATCAAAAATAAATCGCGCCGCACTCGGCGCGCCTACACCATTGTTAACAACAAAGCCGCTGCCACCGTTAAAAACGAGCCCGGTGGGAACTGCCTGCTTGCCGCCTGCTCCGGGTACGGTAAACTCGAAAGTCGATCCGGAACTTACGTTATAAAGCGTCGTCATGCCGCTGCCATTGTCTGACATCCACCACGGCGAAGTGGTAGATGCATCCAATCCCCAGGCATTAACCACGGAGGAGTCTGTGTGGTCTGCCACTCCCGGCGCATCCGAGATCAGGTTGTGTTGCGCATAGAACTGTGAAGGTCCGATCGCGCCACCCGTACTGTTTATCGCTTCAGATGAAGCTGTGACCCGACTTCCCGAAATGCTCCCGATAAAAGCAATGAAAGCAAGTGTCAGCGTGGCGATTATCATGATGAAAATCGATCTACGGCCCATTTCTGCTCTCCTTTCGAGCTGCACGTGTTCAATCTAGTTAATGCGCAGAAAGGTGCGCAAACGCCTGGGGAGACAGCTCATCAGGGGTCATCTAGCATGGCCGGAAAAGCCCATACTTAAAGAGGTCTGTGTGAAGGGTGGGCTGTCAACTTATGTCCGTTATGGTTGATTGTCAAGACTTGAAGCGGAGCTAAATCCTCTGATGATGTAAGCTTCACAACTCCCTGACCGAAACGCCACACTTTCATGTTTGGGTTGACCGGATGTGCCAGGACTCTCAGTCTCTGTTCGTGGCAAACGAAGTAGAGAACTGCCGCTCAAGCCTCTGCCTCAAAAGTCTGTGCATCGAAAGTTGAGTGCCATTCCGCGTTCTTCGCCGCGTAGCGGCGATTGAATTTAGCCAGGCCTTTCAAGGCCGGGAAGAATTGCATCATCAGATACGCGTCGCGTCAGCGACGCCTGAAAGATGCACATTTCACGCGTCGCTGACGCGACGCCATTTTGCTTGGTCTTTAACCCGGCCTTGAAAGGCCGGGCTAAACTCATTCGCCGCTACGCGGCGACAAATCTGTTTAGTCACTGAACGTTCAGCACATTAGACTTTTAGGGCAAAGCCGCCCCTCAATGAAAAATGGGAGTGGTCTTAGGTTCGATTAACACCTTGATTGATCCCACCCGTTCGACTTAAGAAGGTGGCGGTACATTCAAAATACAGCGCACGCTATCGCGCGCAATTAACAGCTCTTCATCGGTGGGAATCACGTAGACAGCGACCCGAGAACCGTCCTTGCTGATTAGCTCTTCGCCGCCACTTGTGTGCCCTTGATTTAGCTCGTCGTTAAGCTCAATGCCCAGCCACTGAAGACCTTCACAGATGAGCGCGCGCACCTCCGCGGAGTTTTCACCTACTCCACCGGTAAAGATGACAGCATCGGCGCCGTTCATTGCCGCCAGGTAAGAGCCGATATACTTTCGCGCGCGATAACAAAAGATCTCAATCGCCAGCATCGCCGGCGATCGTTCTGTTCATTGGCTTCAGCGAGCAACTCGCGCATATCGCTGGTCAGTCCCGAAATACCCAGCAGACCCGAATGCTTGTTCATCAGAGTTTCTATCAAAGACTGCAATCTGAGGCATCGCTGGGCCAAATAAAGTGCGGGCAGCGCAAGTTTTTGTTGACTTCCGCCATTTGTGGTGGTATTTAGTTCGCGCCGCGAACTAAATAGGCTTCGACGAGGGAATCAGCGGTGCGAAGCGCCTCGCAGCTGAGCGGGCAGATGCGGAAAATCGATCTCACAAGCTTTCAGGTCGCCACCAGCGAAACTGCGCGCGACATTAATCGGCGTATTGTGCTTAATCTGATCCGCACTCATCAACCGATTTCGCGCGCGGATCTGGCACGTCAGTCAGGTCTGCAACGCAGCACGGTATCGGCGATTGCTGAGCAACTGATCGACGAGCGTTGGGTGACCGAAGGCGCCAACGGGCATACGCTGCGCGGACGCCGGCCAACGTTCCTTCATTTGAATAAGGAGCGCGTCGGCATTATTGGCATCAATCTCAGGCCCGCTACGACAACGCTTGCCTTTGCTGATTTGGACGCTCACTTCCTGGCACAGGAATCATTGACCACGACTGGCGATCCGAACAAATTTATCGCCGATTTAATTCCGCGCGTCCGCAACTTGATCAAGATGCGTCCTGAGATTACCTGTGAAGGTATTGGCGTGAGCTTGCCGGGCCGCGTCGACCTGTCGACCAAACGGCTGGTGTTTGCGCCTAACCTGGGATGGAAGGATTTCGATCTGAAGACACCCCTCGAAAAAGCCATTGGGTTACCGGTAGAGTTGGAAAATGCTGCGAATTCCTGCGCTTTGGCGGAGATTTGGTTCGGCCGGCAGGCCGAAGGGTTGCGCAATTTGATTGCCGTCACCGTTTCTGAAGGAATCGGTTGCGGCATAATTCTAAATCATCAACTGGTACAGGGCTCGACCGGATTGGCCGGTGAATTTGGCCATACTGCGATCGTGCCGAATGGCATGGAATGCCGGTGTGGCAATCGCGGGTGCTGGGAGCTTTACGCATCAAACTCAGCGGCAGTTCGTTATTACGCCGATTCTACATCGTGGACGCGTAACGGAAAATCCTCGCCCCGGACCCGGGGCCACACCTTGAGTTTTGAGGATCTTTTACGACTAAACGAACAAGGGAATGCAAAAGCTCGAGACGCCCTCAAGCGCATGGCTGATTATTTGGGACAGGGACTGGCCCTTTTGGTCAACGGCCTCGCGCCTGATGTGATCGTCGTCGTGGGAGAAGTGACTCGCGCGTGGCGTGATGTGGGTGGATTGATTGAGAGTTCATTGAAACAACATTCATTCACAGGCGCAGCCACTCGCATTATGCCGAGCGACCCAATATCGCAACCTCGGCTGCGGGGAACCATCGCCCTGGTGTTGCAAAAGCACTTTGGAGCACCGTCGGTCGCCTGACTTTTTTTGGCGATTTAGTTGTGGGCACGAATTAAATGTCAGGTCAAGGGGGGATTTGCTTCCGGATGCGAACTCTGCCCGGATCCGAAGTCTCATGCGTCGCGCGGCGACGCTCGCTTTCGAACAGCCTTCAATCTAAGGAGATAATCCGATGTTCAAGTTCATCAAGATTTACGTGGGCGTCCTCGTCGTCCTGTCAGCGTTATTAATCGCGCCAATAAGCTCCCAAGCGCAGGTCCTGTATGGCTCGCTGACCGGTAACGTCACCGATCCCAAAGATTCAGCCGTCCCGGGGGCCACCGTGGAGGTAGTCGAAGCCGCGACGGGCATCATGCGATCGACCATTACTGACGATCGTGGCGGTTATAGCTTTAGTAATTTGCCGGTGGGCATCTACAAGGTGACGATCTCGATGAAGGCTTTCAAGACATTGGTCAGGGAAGATATTCGGATCGACGCAAACAAGGTGTACCGCTTTGATCCCAAACTCGATGTCGGGGAGGTACACGAAACCGTGGTCGTGTCATCGGACGCCGGCCAGCCGCTGCAGAGCGATCGCACCGATGTTAACACAACGCAGCCGGCGCGACAGATCAATGACCTGCCGCTTACCGGGAGTCTGGGCCGTAACTATCAAAGTATGATGATGCTCATTCCCGGCACCGTCGGCGCCGGTGAACAGAACTCCGCCGCTGGAAATCCGCAGCGGTCGATCTCATTCAACGTCAATGGAGTTTCCCGGCTGCAGAACAACACCAGAATCGATGGCGCCGGCGTCGTCTATCCGTGGCTGCCGACAAACACGGTGTATGTTCCTCCGGCAGAATCAATTCAGGCGGTGAACATCGTCACGAACTCTTTTGACGCGGAACAAGGATTGGCCGGCGGAGCTGCTATCAACTTGACCATTAAATCGGGATCGAATGATTTCCACGGAGTGGGCTGGGGTTATGACACCAACAGTGCTACCCAGGCCCGAAATTTCTTCCAGACGACACCGCAAGTGCCCAAGAACATTCTGGCCCAGTTTGGCTACGCGGTAAGTGGTCCGATCGTGCTACCCCGGTTTGGTGAGGGAGGCAAAAAAACCTGGAGCGGTAAGAACAAACTTTTCTTTTTTACCGATCTCGAGCGCACGACGAACCGGCAATTTGCCAAGGTGCAAACCTATAGCGTGGCGCCGGCGAGTTTGCGACCGGATGCGAACGGTAATGTGAATTTTACGCCGACGGGGATCACTATCTACGATCCACTCTCGAATCCGGATCCGTCGAAGCGTACTCCTTTTGCGAACGACACGATCCCGGCAAACCGGATTGACATAGCAGCGATTGAATTACTGAAGCGGATGCCTTTGCCGACCGGTTCAGGCTTCGTGAATAACTTCACGCCGACCGGCGTAGCCTTGTTCAACCGCACCAACTTCGACGTGAAGGTCAACTACAATTACAGCAACAACCTCACGTTCTTCGGGCGCTACAGCCTCTCCCCAACTGAAATTTTTGAACCACCCATCTTCGGTGACGCGAGCGGTCCAGCGCTGAACGGTGGCCAGTTGGGCGCGGCGCCAAGCCGGATTCAGGTGGCCGGCAGCGGCTTTACCTATACCTTCAATTCACATGTGGTGCTGGATGCAAACGTCGGTTACACACGGCAGCGATTGGGCGCTGCTGGGCCGGACGTCAACGGCACTAACTTTGGTCTTGATGTCCTGAAGATCCCGGGTACTAACGGTCCTGACTTTCTCCAAAGCGGCATCCCGTCATTTCAAATCGCGAATTGGACCAACATCGGAAACGATAACACCGGAAATCCTTTCCTTTTCCGCGACAATCAGTACCTCGGTGCGGCCAATCTATCGTGGTTGAAGAATGAACACGATTTCCGCTTTGGCATTGATTACCAGAACCAACAGATCAATCACTTTCAGCCGCAGGGCGGCACCTTCCAGACGGTACGCGGTACCTTCACCTTTGACGGAGCCTCGACCAGACGCCAGGGTGACCCGGCGCCTGCGGATGCGCGCTTCAACAGTTGGGCTGATTTTCTACTCGGCCTGCCGCGCACGGCAGGTAAAGTAGACCAGTTACGCAATCCCAACTCAATTCACATGCAATCGTATGCGCTCTATGCGCGCGACCACTGGCAGATCACCCGCAACATAACTCTGAGTTATGGCCTCAGGTGGGAGCGTTTTCCATTTCCCACTAAGGACAACACCGGCATCAATCGATTCGATCCGGCTGACGGCAACGTCTACACCGGAGGCTTGAGCGGTGTGCCGGAGAATACCGGCGCCGCTTCAGGGCCGGGCAATTTTCTGCCGCGCGTCGGCTTGGCTTATAGATATAAGGACAAGACCGTGTTCCGCGGTGGTTGGGGAAGGTCGTTGGATCCGCGACCGTTCATCGACTTTCGTAACGCTTATCCGGTCGTAAATGCCTGGGCCATGCCTGCGATTAGCTTCAACGGCGTCACGAACCCGTTCATTCCGGTCACTACTCTACGGATCGGTTTGATCAGCGGCAGTCCGCCGCCAGATTTGACCCAGGGCATTCTGAAACTGCCGGCGAATTCCGGCACCACGACTTATCCGAAGACGCCGATGCGGAAAGAAATTGACTCGTGGAATTTCATTATTGAGCGCGAGTTGCCCTGGAATCTGGTGGGCCAGGTTGGATATATCGGCACGCGGGCGCACGGCCAGATGGGATTCATTAACATCAACGCCGGAGCACCTGGCACGGGCACGGCTGGGCGTCCATTGTTCCAACTGTTTGGACTGACGGCCGACATTAATGAGATCCTGCCGTACGGCGACACAACATATGATGCCATGCAGACCCAGTTGACGCGACGGTGGCACGGGTCGATCTTCGGATCGGTCTTTACCTGGTCCAAGACGATCAACTATGCAGACAACGACGCCAATCCGAGGATTCAGTACCTGCCGGCCAAGCAGCATAACCGCGGACTGGCCAGCTATCATCGCAAGTTCAACTCTCAGACCTATTGGGTATATGACCTTCCGGCGGGTAAAGGGCATAAGTTTGCTGATGGCGGAGCGTTGAGCAAGCTTCTGGGTGGATGGCAGGTGAACGGGACCATGAGCATCATGAGTGGTGCGCCGATCAATGTCACTCAGGACACTGCCGGCAACCTGCTCGCGGGTGGCAGTGGTCAATACCCGGATCTGGTGAAACCGACGGTGGCTATTAATCATAACTTCACTCCCGGGTTGCCGGTCGCTGGTTTGGACCCGAACCTGTTTCGTTATTTTGACGTGACGGCTTACGCAACCGAGAACGGCGCTGTCTTTGGTTCCGGCGGCCGAAACCAAATCATCGGGCCGGGTTTTTGGAACGTTGACATGGGCCTGTACCGGACCTTTACTTTCACCGAGCGATTTAAGTTTCAGCTACGCGGCGAAGCTTTGAATGCGCTCAATCATCCCAATTTCTCGAATCCCGGCAGCAATCAATCGGCTGCAGGAGCTTTTGGGTATATCACCTCGACCACAGGCCAGGGGTCGCGGATATTCCGTTTCGGCGCGCGGTTGGAATTCTGAGGCCGGCCAAATAGCGATAGAATGCGACATCGGTTGCGACAGAGGTTCGAGTGACCCTGCGCAACCGATGTTCTCTATCATGTATTCTGCGCGAGCGGCTTTTCCTCCACTATCTGCGGCGAAGAATCGCTAAATGAGTCAGACGCTAAGATGATCAGGCGAGGTCGAATCGGCCGTACTGCTTCTATCGTTATCGCTTGTCTCGCGATAACGACATGCGTGCAATTTGCGCGTGCGGTTCAGCAGGATGCTCTCCCCCACCTCAGTCGCCAGGGAACAGCCACACAACTAATCGTTGATGGCAAGCCCTTCCTGATTCTCGGTGGCGAACTTGGCAACTCGAGTTCCTCGAGTCTCGAATACATGCGGCCGTTCTGGGGTAAATTGGTTTCGCTCAATCTCAATACCGTGCTGATGCCTGTCTATTGGGAATTGATCGAGCCGGCGGAAGGCAAGTTTGATTTTACTCTGGTGGACGGTTTAATCCAGGAGGCTCGCCGTCACCAGCTGCGGGTGGTGCCGCTCTGGTTTGCCTCCTGGAAGAACAGCATGTCGTGTTACGCGCCGGCGTGGGTGAAGACCAACGAGCAACGCTTCCCGCGCGCTCAGTACGGCAATGGCCGCGGCATGGAAATCTTGTCGGCGTTCAGTAAAGAGAATCTCGACGCAGACGCGCGGGCCTTTGCCGCATTCATGCGTCACCTGCGCGAAACCGATGGACGCGATCACACCGTCATCATGGTGCAGGTGGAAAATGAGATTGGCATGATTCCGGACTCGCGTGATCGCAGTGCCGCTGCGGACAGCCTTTTCCACAAAGGAGTACCTGCTGAGTTGACGAGTTACCTACAGGAGCATAAGGAAACATTGGTCCCCGAGTTCAGAACTTTCTGGGCATCCGCGGGATTCAGGAGCCACGGGCCATGGGAGGAGGTTTTTGGCGCCGGCCCGAAGACGGATGAGATCTTCATGGCGTGGCACTTTGCGCGTTATGTGAATCAGGTGGCCCGGGCCGGCGCCGTCGAATACAAGTTGCCGATGTATGTGAACGCCGCACTCATACGCCCCGGTTATCAACCGGGCCAATATCCGGCAGGAGGACCGCTGCCCCATCTAATGGATGTTTGGCGGGCGGGCGCGCCGCAAATTGATTTCTTATCGCCGGACATCTACTTCACGAATTTCGCCGACTGGGCCCGCAAGTATCGGCAGTCGGGCAATCCGGTCTTCATTCCCGAAGCTGCGCCGAACACCGCCACATCGGTCAATGCGCTTTACGCGTTCGGGCAGCTCGACTCGATCGGATTTAGTCCATTTGCGATTGAATCGGTGGAAGAACCGGTGAGCAAGTTAGTGGCTTCGAGTTACGATTTGCTGAAACAACTTGCGCCGCTCATTCTGGAACATCAGGGTAAAGGCGAGTTGGCCGGATTTCTGCCTGAGGGGCCGGAAGAGCGAGCGCCGCTGCAGCTGCGGCTGAACGGCTATACCCTGAATGTGACCTACGAACGGCCCGCAGCCGATAGTGTCTCGGGAGGGCTGGCCATTGCGACAGGACCCGACGAATTCATTTTTGCGGGAACGGGTTTGACGATTACCTTTGAGGATGCGCCGGCGGGTGATACGAACGTGGGAATTGTCTCAGCACAAGAGGGCAGATATGTGAATGGTAAATGGGAACCTGGTAGATCGCTAAACGGCGACCAGACACATCAGGGTCGACATATCCGTTTAGTGCCGGGACAGTTCACAATTCAGCGCATCAGGCTTTACCGGTATACGTGATTAGGTTGATTTCATGTGAATTATGCCCACGAAAGTAGCGAACGCAGTCCGCGGAGCGGACGGCAGCATAAAGCCTGGGGTGGAGCGCAGCGGAACCCCAGGTAAGCAACCACGAATTGGATTCAGTCCGCGAAGCGGACGACAGCCGTGCGATGTGGTGTGGTCTAACCTGTCTATTATCAACGATCGATTCCAACCCGCTCATCGCCCGCTCCGCGGGCTGGCGGTCGTTTGGCCGGCCGAACCTGGGGCTTACGCCCCAGGCTTTATGCCGCCGTCCGCTCCGCGGACTGTTTTTAATTCTCGCCGGTATCGTCCTTGCGAATGGCTTCCCGGCGCCCACCGCGCACGCTCAAGAGATGAGCCAGCGTGAAAAACAGATTGCAGTCACCTTCGACGATTTGCCGCTTAACGGAAAGCAATTTGAGCTCGGCCGGCTGCGCCTGATGACGGACAAGCTGTTGGCCGGAATTAAACAGGAACAGGTGCCGGTGACAGGCTTTGTAAACGAGTCGTTGCTTTATGTGCCGGGAGAAGTCGAAGGACGAATCGAGTTGTTGCGACAATGGCGGGACGCGGGCGTAGAGCTGGGCAACCACACGTTTGCGCACGTGGGATTCAAGGACACTCCCATTGCGCAATACGAAGATGACTTTGTGCGCGGTGAAACCATCACACGAGCGTTATTAAAAGAGAAGGGAAGCAAGCCTCGTTACTTCCGCCATCCTTTTTTGCAGATGGGGACGACGCTGGAACAGGAGCAAGCCTTCGAGAAATTTATTGCGGAACGTGGTTACCGGCCTGCCCCTGTTACGATTGATATTTTCGATTGGATGTTTCGGGTCGCATATGTTCAGGCGCGCGCCGTAGATGATGCTCAGCGGATGAAAACTATCGCCGCAGAGTATCTTAAATTCGCGACCGCCAAATTTGATTTCTGCGAGCGAGTTTCAAATGCCCTGTTTGGCCGGCCCATCAAGCAGATTCTTTTGCTCCACGCGAATGAGTTGAACGCAGATAATTTCGAGGCCCTGGCGCAATTGATTAAAGCCCGCGGCTATCACTTCATAACACTTGAACAGGCCCTGACTGATCCCGCCTATCAATTTCCGGATCGATATAAAGCCACTTCCGACTGGCTTAACCTTTGGGCGTACAGCAAAGGGCAGCCATTTGATCCGCCGGCGCCGCCGGAATTTATTCAGAAGTTTTATGCGGACAATCCAGGAGCGGAGTGATAGTGCCGCATGGAGAGGAGCAGCCGAATCAAGCGAAGTCAAAGGTTTCTAATACCGCAAGTTGTAATCGGAATCCTGGCGCTCGCCTTTGTCACCGCGCGAGCTGAGGACGGTTATCGATTGTGGCTGCGGTTCGATCCACTTCCAGCTGACGCAGCTACTGCTTATCGATCGCGCGTGCGCTCAATCGTGGTGCGCGGGAACTCGCCCACGGCGAATGCAATTCGCGCTGAGTTAAGAAATGGTTGCGCCGGTCTGCTGGGTGGTCAGGTGACCCTTGCCGACGCGTTTGGAGGCGATGACATCGTCCTGGTGGGAACGCCGGCGACTTCTCCTGAGATAGTTGCGCTTGGTTGGAATCGCGAGATTTCCGGCGCCGGCCCGGAAGGTTTCATCATTCGCTCGGCCCGCATCCGAAATCGCGCTTGTATAGTTATTGCCTCGCAGGGCGAAATCGGCGCGCTGTATGGCGCCTTCCGTTTTCTGCGACTATTGCAGACACTCCAACCGATCGATCATTTGAATATCAGCGAGCGCCCCCGGCTGCAATTGCGTATCCTCAATCATTGGGACAATCTCGACGGCAGCATCGAACGCGGCTACGCGGGGAAGTCTCTGTGGAATTGGCAGCAACTGCCCAGCAAAATTGATCCTCGCCTATTGGACTATGCGCGTGCGAATGCATCTGTCGGAATAAACGGGGCCGCGCTCAACAACGTAAACGCAGACGCGCGGGTTCTCACTCCCGAATACCTGCGTAAAGTTGCGGTCATTGCGGATGTGTTTCGAGCTTATGGAATTCGCGTCTACCTGTCAGCGCGTTTCTCGGCTCCAATCGAAATCGGCGGTTTGCAGACCGCGGATCCGCTCGACCCTCAGGTTGCATTGTGGTGGCAAAGGAAAGCGGATGATATCTACCGGTTGATTCCGGACTTCGGCGGATTTCTTGTGAAAGCGAATAGTGAAGGCCAGCCCGGTCCCAGAACTTACAATCGCACACATGCCGATGGCGCAAACATGCTGGCGGCGGCGGTCGCTCCCCACCATGGAGTCGTGATCTGGCGCGCGTTTGTCTACGACGCAAAGCCCGGTTATGACCGCGCCGGGGCGGCGTTTGCGGAACTACAACCATTTGACGGCAAGTTTGCGCCGAACGTGCTGCTGCAGGTTAAGAATGGACCCGTAGACTTCCAGCCGCGGGAACCTTTTCATCCGCTGTTCGGCGCCATGCCCAGCACCCAGATGATTCCCGAATTCCAGATCACGCAGGAGTATCTCGGCTGGTCTAACCACCTGGTGTTTCTGGCCTCGATGTGGCGCGAGTTCCTCGATTCAGACACGTACGCGAAGGGGGCCGGTTCGACCGTAACCAAAGTAATTGACGGCACTCTGTACCACCAGAGGATTACTGGGATTGCCGGGGTGGCGAACACAGGATCTGACCGCAATTGGACGGGCCACCATTTTGCGCAGGCGAACTGGTACGCATTCGGCCGGCTCGCATGGAATCCCGATGTCTCCTCGGAACAAATCGCGCGAGAATGGATAGCCATGACGCTGACACATGATACGAAGGCGAGCCAAATGATTGCGCGCATCATGATTGAGTCCCATGAAGCGGTAGTTGATTACATGACGCCGCTGGGACTGCATCACCTCTTTTGGGGGACCCATCACTACGGGCCCGCGCCGTGGTGGGACAAGGAAAAGCGCGAAGATTGGAACCCGGTTTATTTTCATCGGGCGGACGCAAACGGAATTGGTTTCGATCGTACGGCTACGGGCAGCAACACTGTGTCGCAGTACCATGATCCGGTGCGGCAGCGCTTTGAGAGTCTCACGTCGTGCCCGGAAAAATTTCTGCTGTGGTTTCATCACGTTTCCTGGGACCATCGCCTGCGATCGGGACAGACTCTTTGGGATGCGTTGGGGTTGCATTATCAACGCGGCGTGGACTGGGTGCGATCAACGCGGAACAACTGGGAGTCGTTGAAAGGCGTCATCGATGAAGAACGGCACGCGGCCGTGGCAGAGAGGCTCGCGATTCAGGAGCGCGACGCGGTTGCCTGGAGAGATGCATGCTTGCTCTACTTCCAGACGTTTTCGCGGCGACCGTTTCCCGCCGGAGTCGAGAAGCCGGTAAAGACTTTGGAACAGTACAAGGCGAAAAGTTTGCTGGATCAGTGACCCGGGAAACGGACACGGTGGACATGGTGGACTAAATGGACACAATGGACCAAGTCGATCGATCAATGAGTCAATGACTCAATTCACATGAGGATTTCCGACATTAAAGCAACCACGGTGACTGTCCCGCTCGAGGCGCCGCTGCGACACGCGAACGGGTGTCACTGGGGCCGCTTTGTGCGCACCATAGTCGAAGTGGAAACAGATGACGGGCTCGTCGGCCTGGGTGAAATGGGAGGTGGTGGCGAATCTGCCGAGGCTGCCATTCGGGCGATGAAGTCATATCTGCTCGGACATGACCCGGCGCGGCTCGAAGAGATGCGTTTTCTAATCGCCAATCCGACGGCCTCGCTTTACAACAATCGCACGCAAGTACTGGCGGCGCTTGAGTTTGCCTGTCTGGATATTCTGGGTCAAAAGTGGGGCGTCCCGGTTTCGGAGATACTGGGCGGCCGTCTGCGCGAAAGCGTGCCGTTTGCTTCGTACCTCTTCTTTCGGTATGCAAATCCCACCAACGGCCGCGGTGAAGTCCGCACTTCCGATCAGCTGATCGCCTGTGCCAAGAGTCTCAAAGAGCGCCATGGTTTCACTTCGCACAAACTGAAGGGCGGCGTGTTTCCTCCGGAGTACGAACTTGAATGTTATCGCGCGCTTGCGCGAGAGCTCGCGGGCGATCGTTTTCGTTTCGACCCGAATGCAGTCTGGTCGACCGAAACGGCCATTTGGTTTGGCGAGCAGATTGAAGATCTGCGCAATGACTATTTTGAGGATCCGGTTTTTGGGATGAACGGTATGCGACGCCTCCGCGAGAAAGTGCGTATGCCGCTGGCGACTAACACGGTGGTGGTTAACTTTGAGCAGTTGGCCGCTAACGCATTGGCAACAGCGGTTGACGTCATTCTGCTCGATACGACTTTCTGGGGCGGCATCCGGCAGTGCGTGAAGGCCGCTACGGTCTGTGAGACATTTCAACTCGGAGTTGCCGTGCATTCATCCGGAGAGCTGGGGATTCAGCTGGCGACCATGCTGCACCTGGGCGCTGTAATCCCGAATCTGTCTTTCGCAGCTGACGCGCACTATCATCAGCTGACTGATGACATCATTCAAGGCGGCAAATTCAAATATCACGATGGCGCCATCTCAGTGCCTCGGGACGCGGGACTGGGTGTGCAGCTTAATCGAGATAAGCTGGCTGAATACGCAGAGATGTACCGGCGGTTGGGATCGTATCCATACGACCAGGACCCCCGAAGGCCTGGATGGACGCCGGTCATCCCTAACGATCGTTGGGCCGATCCCGACGACGCGACGCAACCCACTAACATCCGCCTTTGAGTCTTGCGGAGAAAGGGGACTGGGAATGTTGATCGAAAATCACCTTGCGTCATCGGAACTACTCGCCGACCGCACGGAACTGAGGCGACGAGTGCAGATGGCCGTCAGCAGCGCGCCGGTGATCGACATTCACACGCATTTGTTTCCGCCGGAATTCGACAGTCTCTTTCTTCAGGGCGTTGACGATCTGCTCAATTATCATTATCTGGTCGCCGAATTTTTCCGTTCGACCAATCTATCTCACGCCGCCTTTTGGAAATTGACGAAGACCGAGCGCGCCGATAAAGTCTGGCGCTTGCTGTTCCTCGAGAATACACCGCTGTCCGAAGCTGCCTGTGGAATTGTTTCCATCCTCCAGGCGTTTGATCTTGATCCTCGGTCGCCCGATCTCGAAGAAGCGCGCGCGTTCTTTGACTCCCGCGATTTAGAGGAACACTTTAACCGAGTTTTAAGCATCGCCGGTGTCAGTCACGTGGTGATGACAAATGATCCGTTTAACGAGCGGGAGATGAACCTCTGGAACAGGGGGAAGAGTTTGGATCCCCGGTTTCACGCGGCCTTGCGTTTGGATCGTTTGGTAAATGAATGGCCGGATTGCCTCGACACAGTTGCGCTCACAGATATCGATCTCGATCCCAACCTGTGTGGCTCTTCGATCAGCCGGTTGCGTCGTTTTCTGGATGACTGGATTGGGCGGATAGCGCCGCTCTACATGGCTCTCTCGCTGCCGCCTGACTTTAGTTTTCCGGCTGAGGATTTCCGCCAACGCTTGTTGCGGGAAGTAGTTCTGCCGGCAGCGCGAGATCATGGTCTGTCGCTGGCGCTCATGATGGGCGTGCGTCGTGGCGTCAATCCGGCGCTGAGAGCAGCCGGAGATAGCCTGGGGCGCGCCGACATAACTGCTGTCGAGCGCCTGTGTGAGGCATATCCTGATGTACGTTTTCTCGCCACCGTTCTGTCGCGCGAAAACCAGCATGAACTATGCGTGGCGGCTCGTAAATTCAATAACCTGATGCCCTTCGGCTGTTGGTGGTTTGTAAACAATCCTTCGATTGTTTCCGAGATCACACGGGAGCGCCTCGAGATGCTGGGGCTAAGTTTTATCCCGCAACATTCGGACGCAGTTGTGCTCGAGCATTTAATCAGTAAGTGGGGACAGTCCCGTCGGGTAATTGCAGATGCGCTCTCTGAACGGTATGAGAGCTTGCTGCAGGCCGGGTATGCCGTCACAGAGGCAGACATTATTCGCGACGTTAACCGCATGTTCTCGGGAAATTTCCGCGAGTGGGTTGGATTGAAGGAGAAGTAGCACGGCCGTCTCGGCCGTGACCCGTCAGCAACGAGTCAGTACCATCCGCGTCAGCGGATGGATTCAAGTGAGACTTAAGAGGCTTCTTTATCCCACCTGCTTATGGGGTGGTACTGAGCCGGTGCTCACGGGGAACTGATAAAGAAAATGTCTAATATCGTCAAAAAAAGAAAATCGGCTGCGCCACCTTACCTGAATCCCCGACTATCCGCTGACAAACGCGTAAAAGATCTGCTGGCGCGGATGACGCTGGAAGAAAAGGCCAATCAGATGATGTGCGTCTGGCTGGAGAAGGCCAATACTCTGGTCGACGAAAAAGGCAATTTCGATCTGAAAAAAGCGCGTAAGCATTTCAAGAAAGGATATGGGTTGGGACAAGTCGGGCGGCCCAGCGATGCTGCGGGAGGCAGAAACGCTCGCGCCACTGCGGAACTCACTAATGCAATTCAGAAGTTCTTTTTGGAAGAGAGTCGGCTGGGCATTCCCGTCATCTTTCACGAAGAATGCCTGCATGGTCACGCGGCCATCGATGCGACCAGCTTTCCGCAACCGATTGGCCTGGCGGCGACTTTCGATCCTGATCTGGTTGAACGGCTCTTCACGATGACCGCGGCAGAAGCGCGGGTGCGCGGGACCCACCAGGCGCTAACGCCAGTAGTTGATGTGGCTCGCGATCCGCGTTGGGGACGCGTGGAAGAAACTTATGGAGAGGATCCTTATCTCGTTTCGCGCCTGGGCATAGCCGCGGTACGAGGATTTCAGGGCGACCGTTCTTTCAAAGATAAGAAGCACGTCATCGCCACGCTGAAGCACTTCGTCGCGCATGGCCAGCCGGAATCGGGGATGAATTGCGCGCCTGTAAATGTCTCTGAGCGGGTGTTGCGCGAGACGTTTCTCTTCACCTTTAAAGAAGCGATCAAACAGGCCAGGGCAATCAGCGTCATGGCCTCTTACAACGAAGTCGATGGCGTACCGTCGCATGCGAACCGGTGGCTGCTGCGCGATGTGCTGCGTAAAGAGTGGCGCTGGCAGGGTTTTGTGGTTTCCGATTATTACTCCATTTGGGAGTTGAGCTACCGGCCTGATACTCACGGTCATTTTGTAGCCAAAGACAAGCGCGAAGCCGCCCGTTTGGCGGTGGACGCCGGCGTCAATATCGAATTGCCGGATCCAGATTGTTATTTGCACCTAATCGAGCTGGTGCGTAAGGGGGAACTGAAAGAGAAACAACTCGATGAACTGGTCGCCCCGATGCTCTATTGGAAGTTCAAGCTGGGACTGTTTGATGATCCTTATGTGAATCCGGACGAAGCGGAACACCTTGTCGGATGCGAAGCGAACCGTGATCTCGCCCTGGAAGCTGCGCGCCAAACAATTACGCTGCTGAAGAATGAAAACAGTCTGGCGCCGCTTGATCTAAACAAGATCAAAACCATTGCGGTCATTGGCCCAAATGCCGACCGCAGTCTGCTGGGTGGTTACAGCGGCGTGCCAAAGCACGAGGTGACTGTGCTCGATGGCATCAAAGCGATCGCCGGTGATCGTGTAAAAGTACTCTACAGCGAAGGATGCAAGATTACGATCGGCGGCGCCTGGCACATCGATGAAGTCGTCCCGAGCGACCCGGACGAAGATCGCAAACAGATCGCCGAAGCGTTGAAGGTGGCCAGGCAGGCGGAGGTCATTGTGCTGGCAATCGGTGATAACGAGCAAACTTCGCGCGAAGCCTGGAACCTGAAGCACATGGGCGATCGCGCCAACCTCGATTTGGTCGGCCGTCAGGAAGAGCTCGTCAAGGCCATGGTCGGCACCGGAAAGCCCGTAATTGTTTTTCTCTTTAATGGCCGGCCAATTTCAATTAACTATCTTGCGGCCAACGTCCCTGTCATCTTTGAATGCTGGTACCTCGGTCAGGAAACGGGCCAGGCAGTCGCCGACGTTTTGTTTGGCGCTCACAATCCAGGCGGCAAGTTGCCGATTAGCGTTCCGCGTTCGGTGGGACATGTGCCCGCTTTTTACAACTATAAGCCGTCTGCGCGGCGAGGCTTTTTGTTCGACGACGTGTCGCCATTATTCACCTTCGGCTATGGGTTGAGTTATACGAGTTTCACTTTCCGTAACCTTCGCCTGGAGAAGAAAAATATAAAACGCACCGGTTCCAGCCGCATTCTGGTTGACGTTACCAACACGGGAGAGCGTGCCGGAGCGGAAGTGGTACAGATGTATATTCGCGACAGAATCAGTTCAGTGACGCGTCCCGTCAAAGAGTTGAAAGGTTTTCAAAAGGTCTGGTTACAGCCGGGCGAGACGAAAACCGTCGCGCTCGATATAACACCCGAAAGCCTGGCGTTCTATGACATCAACATGAAGTACGTCGTGGAACCGGGCGACTTCGAGATCATGGTCGGTAATTCGTCACGCGATGAAGATCTGCAGAAGGTGAACCTGCGGGTGATGAAGTGAATTAAGTCGAGCTAACCAGGATCGACTCAATAGTAAGTTGAGGAATGATGAGTTTTTGCTCTGTTCGTGTTGTTTCGTGTGATTTTGTGGATCGTTCGACTCTCAGCCAACCCGCGCCCAGCGAAAGCCGGACTGCTGATCAACTTTAGCAGTGGCCTCAGGCTCGAGTGGATACGTTACATGATTTGATGGGGACAGCGGACGATCCACGAAATTACACGAAACAACACGAACAAAGCCAGGTGTGAACAACAGACTGAACAACAAAAACTAATGACCAACACAAACCAAAGACTCTCGGTCAAAGAAAAGATTGGTTACAGCTTCAGCGATATCGCCACCAACTTTTTCTTCCAGTCGATGATTCTTTATCAAACACGGTTTTATACAGATACCGCTGGACTTTCCGCAGTAGCGGTCGGCTCGATGTTTCTTGTACTGCGACTAGGCGATGCGGTTTTTGATCCAATCATTGGCGCGCTCGCCGATCGCACCCAGACGCGCTGGGGTAAGTTTCGTCCGTGGATTCTGTTCACCGCGGCGCCATTCGGTGTGATTTTCTGGCTGGTTTACGTCACCCCGAATACCAGCCCGAGCGGAAAGCTCCTCTACGCCTACATCACTTACGCGTTGGTCATGATGTTGTATTCAGCGAACAATACCCCGTACTCAGCCCTGATGGGCGTGATGACGCCCGACTCAAGTGAGCGCAGCAGCATCGCGAGTTACCGGTTTGTCGGCGCGCTGATTGGACAATTCTTTATCCAGGCGCTGCCGTTTGCCACTGGTCGCAAAATTGGGACAGGGTGATTCCGCCAAAGGATGGGCCATCACGATGGCGATCTTTGGTGGCCTGATCATCGTTTTCAACCTGATAACTTTTGCCAGCACGCGCGAACGAGTGCAGCCAATACCTGGTCAGAAAGCCTCACTCGGCGCCGATTTGCGAAACGTTTTTAGTTGCGGACCGTGGATCGTGATGTTCATTCTCACCCTTCTGATCTTCACGATGCTGGTGGTGCGCGGCAGCTCTTCGAATTATTTCTTTGCTTATTATCTTGACGCGCAGCAGCTGCGCGCTTTTCTGGATAAATTGGGATTGGCCGGTTCGACCGGGTCGCTCAGCCCGTGGCAGTCCGTGCTGAACTCATTGGGGCTGCTGGTGAATCCCGACGGTTCAAACGCCGCCGCGGTTGGCGTCAGTTTGTTCTTCGTAATCGGCAGCCTGATTCAAATAATCGGGATAGTTTTTTCCAAGCCGCTGGCGGATCGCTTCGGGAAGAAGACCGTTTTCATCGCCGGCATGGCCTTCAGTTTGATCGCTACCGTGCTCGTATTCTTCATCGGACCGTCATCAATCGGAGCGATGTTCGGATTGGGCATTCTTTGGGCCATCGGTTGGGGACCCACGGTGCCGCTACTTTGGGTGATGATTGCGGACGTGGCTGATTACTCAGAATGGCAGACGTCTCGCAGGGCAACCGGATTTATGTTTGCCGGCATTCTGTTTGCGCTCAAGGCGGGCCTGAGTTTGGGCGGGGCGCTGAGCGCTTGGGTGCTCGACCTCTATGGTTATGTGCCAAATGTGGCGCAAACAGAACGCGCACTTTTGGGAATCCGGCTGGGCGCCAGCGTGTATCCGGCCATCGCCATGGGGTTGGGCTTGATCTGCCTAGTCATCTATCCGATTGGCAAGAAGCTCAATCTACGAATCCAGGAAGAACTTGATCAGC
>AP72_2010_repI_A001DRAFT_1000014_pt1 | contig 31410 bp, 34 predicted proteins | sample AmaPasrepliIA001_FD_9535 | JGI IMG/M metagenome (IMG submission 9535)
TTATGGATGGGGGTGGCTCGGCAATCCTCACAAGCCATGATGACGGTCAAAGGCTTGCGGAAGACTTTGCTCATTCCCTTATCCTTGGTGAAGGTCCCATCATTCTTGAAGACCGCTTTCTTGTAGGGCGGCTTGTCTGCCAGCTCAATGACCAACAGACCGTCTTCCAGTAGCTCCATCCCCACATCACTCATAAAGGAGTAAGGATTCATTGGGACGTTGTGAATCAAACAAGTCTTACGGTGGTCTAATATATCTTTCAAATTCATGAGAATATCATATAGGTGTTAATCTTCTCTAGCATCTTCTCTTTAGTCTTTAACTTATAGAGAGGGACAAGAGGAAGCTCCATAATGAATGGAGATAATGGTTTAACTCTATCTAAACTAGTTACTGAGATAACGCTCTTCTCTTCAATGAAGGAGGAGCTAATCATATGAATCTTATCGTCTTTATTAACCAAGAGATGTTCGCGGGCTATACCCACGGCATTGACTCGGCTGAGATTATATCCTAGCTGTAGATTAAACTCTAGGAATTGACTTTCAATGGTAGTCATACAATGGTCACAGGAGCTAGCCAAGAAGAGTTTGTGATTGTTGAGATAATCTTTAAAGGCGGATGGACTGGAAGCAAAGAATTTATTAGTCTTGTGTTCAATCCACAGCTTTAATGAGTCTGAATAGCTAATCCTTAAGTCTACTTCTATATAATCTTTGTTGACTATTGGTTTAGGAAGGTAGGAGGCATCTGAACGGGTATCCAGATTCATAAAACCGAATTGAAACTTTATTTGATGTCCACAGCTAAAACACGGATTGTTGTATGCTATGAAGTCCTTTACAGTGAACTTCTTCATACAGTTTATGCCGTTTTAGCATTAGCTTGAAGAAAAGCTACCAGGAATCCGTGGATATCTCCGTCCAACACCGCATCCGCATTACGGTCTTCATAGCGGGTCCTTTCGTCTTTGACTAGCTTATAAGGCATGAGTGTATAAGTCCTAATCTGGCTACCAAAGGATACCTCTGAGATGGAGGCTACATACTTATCCTTCTCAGCTTTCTTCTTTTGCATCTCCATCTCGTACAATCTAGCCTTCAACATCTTCATAGCTAAACGACGGTTAGTATGTTGGTCTCGTTCAGAACGAGAGTTGATGACGATGCCAGTGGGGAGATGCTTCAGTCTAACGGCGGATTCTACCTTGTTAACGTTCTGGCCACCAGCTCCCGAAGAACGCATAGTAGTTATTTCGATATCCTTTTCTTCGATTTTGATATCAATGGTATCTTCAATATCAGGAGTAACCTGGACACCAGCAAAGGATGTTTGACGGGCATCTCCTGCATTGAATGGAGAGTTCCTGATGAGGCGGTGAACACCGCTTTCGCTCTTGAGGAAGCCATAGGCGTATTTACCCTCAATCCTAATGGATACCGAGTCAGTACAGATGGAGCTATGTTCTTCAGATGGCTTCTCGTCTAATAGTTCTATCTTGTAGCCTTGGGCATCGGCGTATCTTGAGTACATACGCAGCAGCATGGTTACCCAGTTGGCAGCTTCCAATCCACCAGCTCCGGCATTGATGGAGAGAATGGCTGGAGTGTCGTCAACCGGGTCATTCATCATCTGTCTGAACTCCAAGTCTGCCATTTCACGAAGTAGAGCAGACGCACCCTGAGCGAGGCTATCGATATCTTCTGGGATAGCCTGCGCAAAATCAGAGTGGAAATTAGTTTGTTCCTGGAAGTAATTCATCTTAGTAATCAAGTCGGAGAGCTTCTGCCTTTCTTTCATGAGGGCGGCAGCTCCTCTAGGATCATTCCAGGCTGTTGGACTATTCATGAGTTCATCAATTTCAGATACACGTATAGTGTGCTGCTTGATGGGTATCATGCCCTTCAAAGCTTCTAGCTTCTCCTGACAGGATTGTATGATTTGTAAGGTGCTCATGAGAAATTGATTAGTGTCTTGATTTTGTTGTAAATAGTTTCGCTACCTTTGATACGATAAAGCGGGGTCTCGGGCAGTTGCTTTATCATAGCGTGCTGGGCCATTAGATAAGTAGTTCTGTTTTCATATGTGGTCATCAGACCATATACACTATCATTATAACCAATAGTTAACACTTCTGTATCTAGAAAGAATGGATATATCCTTTGATTAACTCTCTCTAATACCATAGGGGAACCTTCGTAAATATAGTTCCTCTTTAGGGAATGGCATTCATCATTAATACATTGCTTGCGGATAACTGGTTTATGGTCCCAGATCACTCTCTGTATCTTATCTCTATCACCCTTGACAGCATTAGTGGTTTTATCAATAGAGAAGATAGGGTTGAGACTTTCATTAATTTTATAACAGAAATGAAGAAACTTCATATCCTCTATGGAATGATAGGTGACCTGACTAGTATCAGTAAAGGCAGCATTCAATTGAATATTGAATGGGTCATCAAAAGTAGTTTTATCAAAGCCCATAGTGTAACCGTGAGCGTGGGTGGGGATATTCTTGGACTTGATAAAAGTCCCCAAGACCCAGCCACAGTGCTCACATTTAGGCACCAGGTCCATAAACTCTTGAATTGACCCAAACTTCATGACATTAGAACCCAAGCATCCAATCGTTCTATTAGCTTACCGCGATCAGAGAAGTCGGGCCTGACTGACATCAAAGGCATTTCTTTCTGGAAGACGTTAGGCTCGTAATTAGCATCCTCATTCTGCTCTTTGGTGGCAGAATAATGGAATAGGTTGGTTGTCTTCTTCTCATAGTTGAGAGTTAAGAAGTAAACCTTTTCAGTTTGTGCTTCTGTCTTGGTGGACAGGGAGAAAGTCTCATCTCGATTGATGTTAGTACTATCTCTCATAACCGGAGACATTACCCATTCTGTATCGCCTGTCTCGGTAGTGGTAGGCATCATTTCCATAAAGATAGAATTACGTATATAGCAAGCCTCATACGTATTAATCTTATAGGTTTGCCATTCTTTAGTGATGGCATTGGGATTACAGACATAGAAGAAAAAGAACTGCCAAGTTCTTATTTCCCTTTGGAGGGCGGAGGAGTTACAATGGATATTGAACTTATCTCCTTCAATGTCTAGAATGAAGGCATCCTTCTCCCCAAGCTTATTATTCTTGACGAGATGTTGTTGGAAGTAATATCCGCTGGGTTGGGTTTGGCGTTCTGCTTTCCACAGGGCTTCCTTGCGGTGGCGGACAAATAGAGTCATCTTCTTGCCACACAACGGGCAAGTGTCGTTGTTTACAAATTCAGAAATGTTCATGAGAATGTTACTAATGTACGAATACGTGTGAGCAGCTTATCTTTTCCCATCGCTTCCCAATCCAACATTGGTGTAGTTATTGGGTCAGCATTCTCGTGATGGCGGGAATAGATCGCTGTGTTTTCATGAGTAAAGTTATTGTGAATAACCAAATCCCTATCAATGAAGCCCTCGTAATATAAATTGGGTCCAGTAATCATCCAAGAATCTATCTTCTTACCTAGATACTTAGTGTGCAATACTTCAGAGCAAATATGATACTTATATTTGCATTTGATATTAGGACAGTAGAGTTCTACGTAGGGATGTAAATCCACGAATGCTTCAAAGGCTAGCTTTTGATCGACGCCTGGAGTGTCGGAGTCGGTCACCAGAAAGACCAATGCGTTGCTTTTTATATCCACAACTCCTTGGGCTTCCAAACTATATTCAGCGGTAACACGAGTTAATTTAAATGAATATCTCTCATTGACCAATGGGGCATTGAGAATGGGAATGCTTTTGGTAAAGCTAGTCAGACGGGAGGTTAGCCTGCTGTGGCAGAAGAAGCAGGTCTCCTTGAATTTAGTAAATTCTTTTATGGTCTCAAAGCCCTGATGCACTCAGCCTCACGAGAAGATTATTAGGTTTTGAATACGCTCCAGCGTTTCTCTAGGGGCCTGGAGGTTGATGGGGATAAGGGGTAATTCCAAAGGTTTAGCATCCCCTGGCATCTTCTCCCTAAGAACCATATATTCAGTTTTACCTGTTGAATAGATGGAAGTAATTTCATAGGTTTCTTGGTCATGTTTAAACATGACCGTTTCAGAATTGAGTGAGACCTTATTGATCTTAGGAGTACTTAGATCAATCTCTATCTTCAGAGTATACCTATAGTGATTACAACCACCACAGGCTGACTGTAATCCTTGAAAGTAGGTTCCGGTGTATTTGCCTTTAGAAATCTCTACTCTGTTAGTTAGGGGAAACAAGTACAGAACAGAATCCTCAGATTTGTTGAGCCAAAAAGAAAAACGACAGGTATTACCTGTCGCGGGGTCTTCCAAGTTTTCTAGCCAGTACCGCCCATTGACATGGACATCATGCCCACACAGCGGGCATTTGAGCTGGTGAGCTAAACCATGAGCTACACTTTCAAATTCTGTCATGAGGATGAGTCTTCGTAGAAGTCAGAGTAAACGTCAGCAGTCAAACCAGCATCAATCAGAACTGGGCGACCATCCTTGGTCCCCCAAGAAGAGATTCTGGCCAAATCCCCAGGCATCAACTTGAACTTCTCGCCAATCTTCTTGACTTCTTTATAAATGTCCGACTTCTCTACCTTAGAGAACTCCTCTGGCTTTTCCATATCGGAATTACCAGAAACGGCCTTCAGACCATAACGAATGGATTCGCCAAATTGGTCGAAGTCAAGTCCGGTCATCTCTTCAAACTCTGTAGTGGTTATCTTGTCCAAGTAATGGGTTTCAATCCAGGAAAAGTTCTTGGCGTGCTTGATGATTTCGTTCAAGTACTTAGACTTCATCTCTGGATTGGCTTCAGCCTTATTTTGGGCGATGCCTTTGTCGTTCTTAGCTAACTTAACGATAGTCTTGTCAGATGTCAAGTAGACGATGCGTGAGGAGCCGGAGGACAAATGTTTTAGATTTTCCTCGGCGTAATTCTTGCGGGCCGTATAAGTCTCCAGTCCTTCAATGTTATTGAGAACGGTCTTGAGATCCTTGGAATCTTCAGGCAATTCCTCACCCGAAGCCAATGATTCGAATAGGGTCGCAAAACGCAGAATCTTGTTGATATTCATATAGTAGATACAAACTTAGCCATATTCTGATATATTTTAGAATATAACCCCATGAATACCTTTACTAAAGAAGAGTACTTAGCTCTTGTAGAAAAACTGGCGGAAGACCATTACGGTGATGATGGCGATAATGAGCCTATTACCGAAATGGAGTGGATCCCCTCTGAATCAGATTATGCTAGAAAGGTTCATCTAGTTAACAAGGATGGGACTATTGATCTGATTACAGCCAAGAAGGATAAGGTTAGAAAGGTTCTATTGGAGTACAAGTACGCCAATCTGGCTATTGGTAATTTCTTAATTAGAATCACAAATTACCATGGGAAGCCTAATTCTAAGACCGGGGCAGATATCAGTTTGGACATCTCCCTCTATCAGAAGGTTAGTAGAACTCCTAATGGCGGCCCCTGCAACATGCTCAATAAGTTTGATGTCTTCAGAGATTCTAGATTTGAGGGGAGACCTTGGCTCACTCACTTCAATGGCTACGGGGCGCACAAAGTCCCACTTGAGACCATGGTAGATATCATTCGCTGGATACAAGTAATACAGAACCTAACTGCATTCCTTTAAGCGAAGACCAACAGCTTGCTAAACCTATCAACCATTGCCTCTGGATCGATAATAGAAACCAATGGCAGCTTGACAGTCATTGATTCGGCGGGCATGTCCAAGCGAATACTTTTACGCTCAAACGAAGAACGACAGACTCTTAGCATGGTAAAAGGAGCTGAGACGTTGGCACGTCTTCCAAAATCATCTAAGCTATGTACATTAGTTATTCTGAAAATCTGATAGTCTTCCTCAGTTTCTTTGGACATCCCTAATTCTTCAAATGCTACTGTAAGTGGGCCGTAAGTCGAGGTTTTGAAATCCATCTCAACAGCCGTAGACAGGTATGAATACTGGTTACAGTAGGTACAATCACGATAGAATCTGAATGTTCTTAGATTCTTATGTAGTTCCATGAACCTATCCATATAGAACTTATGAACCATGTCATACAGGTGGATATCGTTCTTGTCGTAGAATTCAACGACAAACCCAGGAGTAGTAAAGTCGAAAGCATAACCTGCTTTGAAGACCGTACTACTCTTGGGTAGCGGCTCTACTTTGAAAATGACTTCTAGCTTGTTGTTCTGGTTTCTTACAGTTTGTTTCCTATGAGAATGGAAAGAGGTGACCAACTGCGTTTCGCAGACTGGGCAAAACTTTCTAAAATCTAGGAATTCCTGCAAGTTCATTCAACATCCTTGCAAGCTCTGGTTCCAGTCTCGTACCATCCAAACCCAGCACCATGAGCTGTGGTCATGGGGCGGCTGGCATTTCGAACATGCCAGATATGTCCACCCATAAGTCCAGTTCGGCAATTGCCACTAGTCTTATTGATGCACATATCTTGGCTGCTCTCATTGACAACCCATTCATCAATGTTCCCTGCCATATCGTGAACTCCGAAATCGGAAACACAATCTGTCATTGATCCAGAAGGAACTAACAAAGCACGAAGTCTCTGAGAGGCATCGTCATTTGGGCTCTTGGATTGGAAAACATCAATGCCGGGGTTATGGTTGTCAAAATTACAAAGTCTTTGACGATGGAATCCATCACCATATGGCAATGGATGATTGTTTGGTCCTTCTGCTGCTAAACTCCATTCTCTGTGAGTACAGAGACGTTTGCCAACAGAGGTAACTGCTTTCTGAGCATCGAAATAAGTCATCCAATCTTGTGGAATTTGACCTTCTTTATTAGGCCATTCATATTTGTCAATGCAGAAATGCATATGGGTCTTGGGACCAGGACAGACCGTTGGACTCTTGAACTCACCGCAGGCCCAAGCGAGATCGCCAGGACCAGGCATTTTGTTTCCTTCAAGGTCTACGTTGAAGAGACAGACTTGCTCTTCGTTGGGGCAATAATCTCCTTCAATTTCCACCATATCGGCCGGGCAAGCTGTTAGTGGTGCGTTGATAAGAGAAGCGGTTTGCAATTCTGGTGCCAGCTCGGGAGCTGGGGTGGTAGAGAGTGGGACTCTCGGGGCAGGTGTAGAACAGCTTACTACTGCGAGTATAACTGTAGAAATAATGGAGGTGTACTTCATGTGTGTGATAGCTTGGTCACGTCTTGAATTATAACCACTCGTGATGGCTACGCAATGGCTACCCTGACTGAACGTACATTTAGTTGCTAATTATATTGTCCAAGATACTCTCGCCCCAAATATACTACTTCCCCTATAAGATCCCCATGCATTTGTCGAGATCGACTTCAAGAGTTTCCCAAAAATAAAATGGCGACAAATCGAAATTTGTCGCCATAAGAATTTAAGTTTGAGTGTGTATATACTGCCGAACTAACTGACCTGGCAGGGGCGCTTGCCTTACTGCCCGACACGATAAGTTTTATTTAGGCTGGTTGATTTTGCGGAGCTGGTTGTTGGGCACGTGCGATTGCTTGCGCATCGGTTGCATTTGGCTTGTTTTCTTTTTGAGCCATGAAGTCTTTAATAGACTTGATTGCGGCCTTAGTACCTGGTCCAAACTGACCGTCACGTATTTGGCTAATAGGGTTTGGTGGACCGATTAACCCATTTCTAATTGCGAAGTTCCATACAGACTCTTGTACCTTTGGATCAATTGGAGGATATGCTTTGATCTGATCCATTTTCTGGCCAGGTTGTGGGAATGTAATTGTTTCTCCTGGATCACTTGGCTGTGCTGGTGCTGATGGACGTAGTTGACGTATCTGTCCTTGAAGTTGAGCTAGTTGTGCTTTTTGGGCGTCTTTGCCAAGACCAAATCCCATCATCAATGCTCTGTTGATTTCTCTGTCAATAGCAGCCCAATCTCTCTTGGCTGGAAATAATGCTCCGGTGCCAGTAGCCTGATTTGGTTGTCCAGCGCCTTCTAGAAGCTGCTGAGCTTGTTGCAAAGCCAATGTTAATTGTGAGTCGTTTCTTTTTTGTTGATCTTCAACATCACCTGGATAAGAAGTAGGGGCATTAGGATTAGACGCAGTTTGGGCGAGTGCTTTTAGAAAAGACTTACGATCCCCATAAAGAGCTAGTCTCTCGTATACTTCAGCTTTCTTGAACAATGAGTCATGTTTGGACATCTTATAACCCCTACATTAGGTAAACACTACAAATTATACACCAATATGCCCCGGAAATTACTTCCTGTGGATAAAATCTTCATTATGATATTCGTTATCACAATTAGGTGCGTAGATTGGGTTTTGAACGATACCCTGATTATCAGTTAGTTTACAAGTACAACCGCATTGGCATCCACATCCACAAGACTCACAAATCTTCATTCCCGAGAAAGTATGGCATCGGTCGCAATAGAATGGATAGCGGCAAGCATCGCAGGGAGCTGTTCCCGGAAAAGGTAAAGTAATCACTTGTTTGGAGTGCCCAGCTCTCAACACGGCCCACATATTAGCTCTTTGAAGCTCATAAGATTGTCCTGGTGGACCAAACTTATTCTTTTCAATATCAATTAAACCTTGGTGATAGAACATAACCACGTCAGCATATTGCCTATTGGTTAGGTCATGGAAGTCTGGGAGAATGACCAGTATTCTCAAAAGCTGGAGATGAACTACAGTGGCATAGTTAGGATCAACAGCTAGACGGGCATCGAATTCAGCTTTCGTCATAACGTCGCAGATAGGGATATAGAGCTGAGTCATAAGAGTAGTGAGTGTACTACTAGATGGATCAGCACCAATGAAGGTAGCACCTGGCGGACAAGAGATATCCGCATTAATGAAAAAGATTCCTGAAGGAAGGTTGGTCATAAAAGAATGAGATTTTATCCACTTGACTGCTAAAATACGATAATTAGACTGGGCTGCAAACTAACTCCGATTGAGGTATAAATGAACGAAAATAATTCTTTGGAAATTCCGACCTTCAAGTTCGCTTTGAATGAAGGTCTTTCAGACCTTTATCTTCCAACCAAGGGAAGTGACCGAGCTACAGGTTGGGATGTTCGTTCAGTAGACCACTTGATTATTAGGCCGGGAGAGTACGTCAAGATCCATTTGGGATTCCGCATATTTTCACCACCGGGCTGGTGGTTGGAATTGAGGCCGCGTTCCTCATCGTTTGCGAAAAAAAATCTACACGCGCTGTACGGCGTTATAGATGAGGACTACGAGGGAGCCCTCGTATTTGCTGCTCAATTTCTCCCCACGCTTGACTCTACTGTTCTTGAAATTCAAGAGGGAGAAGCTATCGGACAAATCATTCCTATCAGACGAGAGGAAATGATTGTTGAAAAAGTAAGCAATGAAGAATACGAAGCTCTCTGCAAAAATAGAAATGCGGCAAGAGGAGCTGGCGGATTTGGTTCCACTGGAAGGTAATATGACGAAGAAGAAAACTACCGAAACATTTGATTTGGATCCTGAAAGCTTTGGCGGGGAAGACTTCCCCTCCGACCCAGAAGAACTGGCTCGACTAATGAACGAGAAGTTCCCACCCATTGCTACTCCAGAACTAGAAGCTGAAGTTCAGCAACTCTATCAGCGACATCCTGAATTGGTAGATAAAGCGCCTCAGAATGTTTTCATGGAAGGAACAGGAATCGTCAATGGCTTCGATAAAGAAGCGGCTTGGATTCAAACACATTCAGGTAGACGATTTAATCCACTCAATCCATATGTCGATGCCATCGTTATTCAGGATATAGCTCATGCCTTATCCATGCAGTGTCGATTCAGTGGGCATTGTAGGTTCTTTTATTCAGTAGCTCAGCATTCTGTTTTGGTTAGTTACATCTGCGACTCACAAGATGCTTTGTGGGGCCTGCTGCATGACGCTTCAGAAGCCTATCTAGTAGACATTCCAAGACCACTCAAGAAGTCTGGTAAGTTTGATGCTTATCTAGATTTTGAAGATAATATGATGAAGGCTGTTTGCAAGAGATTCGGTCTCCCTGAGAAGGAACCGCCTTCGGTCAAGAAGGCTGATAGGGTCCTCCTAGCCACAGAAGCAAGGGACCTCATGTCACCATTGCATCCAGATTGGGTCCAGCCAGTAGAGCCGCTTCCATTCCTGATTGAGCCTTGGAGCCACGATAAGGCTAAGGATATGTTTATGAAGCGCTTCTTTGAACTAACCGGCCATACCAATGGATATCAACATTACCTACAGTATAGGGATAAGCTCTGATATAGATAATAATATGGTCAAGAAAATTGAACAACCGCCAGTTCTACACTATTTTGATGTCAAGGTTGAATGCATGCTGCCTGCCACTTTGACCTATCGTGTACTAGCTGAAGACGCCCAACAAGCGGTTGAGAAAACTAAAGGGCTACAACCAAATTCGGTTCAACATAAACTGATTGGTCGTAAAGAACTAAAGATTCGCGTCTATGACGCTGGCAGTAGTATCCTTAAGTGGATGAAGAACTTAATGGGGTAATATGTATCCAAACTTAGAGATAAGGCCCTGTAAAAATGGGAAGGGCTTGTTTACTAAAGCCGAAATCCCTGCTGGAGTATCTATCTTCGAAATAATCGGCAAGGTGTACATCGAAGAAAAGCTACCTAATCCCAGCGACCCAGTGAATATTCAAGTTGGACCAAACACTTTCTTTGCTCCAACAGGGTCCTTCAGTGATTATCTCAATCACAGTTGTGATCCTAATTGCTATTTACGTGTGGTCGGGAATAGGGCTATTCTATTTTCGTTATACGTAATCCCAGCTAATACAGAACTAACGTATGACTATTCCACCACATCTACCGACACACTTGATAAATGGAAGATGGATTGTGGTTGCGGAACAGCAAAATGCAGAAAAGTGATCAGCGGGTTTCAATATTTGAACCCCGAGCTACAAGAAGAATATAAGAACAAAGACTTGGTGCCCTTGTACATCAAGTATCCGAATATGTTTCAGAAGAGATTTGAATGAAAGAAAAGTTTAAGATATACACCGTTACTAACCCTGCTTGGAAAGATGAGGCTTGGGATACAGCCGTCAAAAGAAGACAATTTCATACTGGATTCGGTTCCAAAAAACATTGGAGTGATCCTGAAAAAGGCGAGTACACAGACGAATATTTTGGTTCGTTAGGCCATATTGCCTGGAGAGAAAAGATTAAAGAGATTGGTTTGGGGCCAGTAGCACAGTTCGCGCCTCTCTTTACAGAGAATCTAAAAGAACTTCCTCCTTGGGATTCGTTAATCTTAGGAAGACAGACCGAGCAAAAAACTGTCCCACCTGATTCTGAACACAAGAAAAGAATTCGTATGCTCATAAAGATGAGTGAATATAAAGGACTGGATTTCTACACAGCCACCAAATTTTGGAATGACGATGAATATTCCTTCTGTGGGATGGCTAGTAAAAAAGATGTTGAAAGGGCTATTCAAGAGGGGCGAGTAAAAAGCTTCGGATTTCAAGAGGCTATTTGGTTTTATCTCGATCAATTAAGGCCCATCGTATTTCCAATTAATGGACAACAGGTTGTTTTGTAAGAGGTAAAAATGAGCGGACTACACTATTATGTCATAGACACAGAAACTACAGGTCTAAAACAAAATTATCACGAGATGACCGAGATTGGTATTATTCGATGCGCTGATAGAGTTCAACTCTGGCGCCAAATCAAATGCGTCTATCCTGAGCGCGCCAATTTCGATGCTTTGGCCATCACCAAGAAGACCATGGCCGACCTAGAGAATGGGCATGATGCCAGGGCTGTGGTAGAAGAATGTAATAAGTTCTTTGCAGAAGACGGCTCCACTCCCGCAGGTCGATGCATTGTAGCTCACAATGCCCCTTTTGATAGGAAGTTTCTTCATGCTTTATGGGAAACGCATGGATTGGAGTTTCCTGCCCATTTATGGTTAGATACCATGTCCTTGACTAAGGAATACCTCAAGAAGGTAGATCAGTCTCAGATTAAGATTGTCAAGACAGCCACAGGTCGAGTCAGCACACAACTTCATGCCTGTTGCGATATGGTGGGTGTCAAGAAAATCTCTGAAGCTCACAATGCTAAGGTAGATAGTAGGAACACCTTCTTGTTGCACCGCAGCCTGGTGGAAGAGAAGCAGGTGGATTATTTGCCATTTATCAAGACGGCTATTCACACGGTAGCTGCTGTCCCATCCGTTGATGATGACGGAGAGGGTCTTGATCCATCGCTCCTGGATATATGAGAAGCCCAAGCATAGATTTCTTTTACGCCAAAACTGAGAAGCTGGTTGACTTGTCGGAGTCTTATACTCAGATAGATGGACTGGCTTTTATTATTAAGGCTTGTCGAATGAAGCCTTATGATTATGTTTTCGGCCAGAAATCTAATAGGCTTGTTCTCCATCGCTGGTGGTTTGATGAGTTTGGTAATTCCCTTAAACTCATCAAGACTAAGAAGGCCAAAATCGTTTATAACGATTTGCATTTAGATCGTAAGCGTATTGTCTGTACTGACTTATATTACGGGCTATCCATGGATAAGGTAGCCAAAATGAGTAAACTAGCTTACATCTGTGCGGGTAAGGACGAGGATACCTACCAAGATTGTTTTCTGGTTTCTTTCCTGGGGTTGGATAACTATTTGCGCTCATACTTATACATGTATGGAGAATGGGAGCAGGTTTCTCCGCTCCTGATGGGAATGGGCCATTTGAAGTTTCTAGCTGAACACCATGATGTAAAGCAATGGATCAAGCTAGGAAAGAAAGAAAATTTGCCAATCCCTTGCAATTCGGGCAGCGCGTGGCTAACATATCTACCCGCCAGTTCCGAGCTGCTCGCCTTGCTGAACAAGGATCATGAAATACTTGCAGCTATTTTGAGGAACGCTAAATGAAGATACCAGAGAATCTAGTTGATAAAGACGATTGCTTGAGGATTTACAAATTGTGGCGGGATGCAGCCGACAAGCTAAGTTTGGAAACCGGTATTTTCATTCAAGTAAAACAACAATACGACCGTCAGTATCCTGTTTTCAATCGCATCTACTTTGTGGTTGACGGACATGAGTTCGAGAATTTAACAGACCTAAAGAAAGCGGTCTCTAACAAAGCTTTCTTATAAAAAGGAAAATGATAAATGAGTAATCGTGATAGATTGGAATTTGAGGGCGATGTTATCGACTCAAACAAAGGTAAGTTCAAGGTCAAGATCAGCGAGACCCACACCGTTCTTTGCACGTTGAGTGGAAAGATTCGAGTGAACTCGGTTAAGATCCTACTTGGCGACCGTGTGAGAGTTGAAGTATCGGAATACGATCCTACCCAAGGTAGAATTGTTTACCGCATTAAGGGCGCTTCTTAACTCCCAGATTTCAATCCTTCAAGGAAATCGTCTATCCTTTGTAGCATAGACATTCTTCCTTTAGAATTGCTTGAACCAGCCGGTGGTGTATTCACTGATGCGCCTTCAGGGGTTGATCCGCCTTCTACAGCCTTGAAGACCGTTACTCCTCGATGCCATCCCCAGGGTTTTGGATATTTGCTTTTATCCGCGCCCGCAGGAGGAATTGGATGGAAGTGTGGCTCCGAACGGCCCATGTACCTTTTACCTTCGATGGTAAAGGGAACTTGATCGCCTAGCGTTGAGTTTTCTAGAATCTGTCTAGCTGCTTGACCAATGGCCGCATTGCTTTCCCCTGTAGAAAGGGGAGCATAGCCTTCAGGTGGATGACCAGGAATACTAGCTTGGGTGAGGTCTCTGATAGCAGGATCCTTACCGATACTGGGCATGATTTGAATACTGCTCTCTAAGGCACCATACTTCTTAACCATCTTATCAAAGATAGCTGCGGTATTACCCATCTGGCCAGAAAGCTGAGCCAAGAACTGATCGACGTGTTGAGTTCCGCCACTTTGATCGGGCTTTCCTGGAGCCTCTCCTGTACCAGACTTAGGCGTGTATCGAGCGTATTGATAAACTTCTCCTAATGGTCTTTCTTCAGTTGAACCATCGGGGTGAGTAATAGTTACCGTGGGGGAGACCAAGCGAACGTAAGTTCCATACTCTGTGTGGGCTTTAGTTTCATGTGGAGTTTCACCGCTTCCACCTTGAATTGGTTTGCCTTTAGCATCAAACAAGCCATACAATCCCAGCTTACCATTGATAGGCGGGGTAATATCCTTGGCGAAACCAGCTACAATTCCATTTCCCTTGTATCCTTTTTCTTCTAGTTGCTTATCAACTTTCTGATTATAGGCTACAGCAAACGGAGCATATCCTACTCCAGTATTAACTACCTGATTACCAGAGTATTGTTTGCCATCAATGTTGACGCCAGAACCACTCAATGGTTGGGCGGGCACTTGAATGTCGGCATTTTGGTAAATCTCCTGCACCATCTTTGGGGTGGGTAGATTGAGGCCAAAGTAATCCGCTACCTTTTGGGCAGTGGTGCCGGCCATAGGAACCCTGATGCCGTCAATTTTTAGGTAGTCTGGCATAACCCTATAAGTTACCTTGGTACCATTTGGTCCTGGGACCGTTACTGGCTTCATGCTATTTACAATTTGCTCTTTCGGTATACTCTCCACCGCTTTCAGAACAAACGCCTCCCTCTCAGGGCCAGGCTGTGGAAATCTAGCATAATCGTCCTTGAAGCTCATTGTTAGTATCTCAGAAAGCTTAGCGGTCCTTCATCACTGACAAGGCCCGAATATATGTTATGCTGGAATACATCCTGCATTCTCATTGGCTGCCCATTAACCATACAATCATTAGCAATCAAACGAATACCGTGGCTATAATCTTCGTAAGTATCCTCGTGGCTAACCGGATTGAGACCTTGGATAGGAACTCCGTTCAGTTGGATCCAACCATAGATAGCCACTCTTCTGGCCGGGTTATTAGGATAGAGTCTATTAGTTAGAACTACATCCTTCTTATGTCCAGAAGTTAGGGCGTGAGGATCTCTGCCAACCAATTGACTATTAATGGTGGCATTATGGATTGGTAAACGATAAGTTCTTTGCATGTCACCATCGTAGGGTGGTCCCCATGGAGCCGGAGCTAGCTTATTGGCAGCGCCCTGCCAAATACAGTTGACCATCTTGGTAGTAGGTAATGTACAATCAAACTGATCGGCAATAGCTTGGGCAGTATGAGGATTCATTGGCATACGAACATAGTCGTCATCTGAACCAATGGAGAGAACATCAGGCATGACCAAATAAGTGATAGAGTTGCCGCCTCCTTGAACTGTCACTGCGGTGAAGTTTCTAAGGAAGTCTGGCAAATTACCGTGTTGAAATTCTGCGAGAATGTTGGCCTCACGATCTGGTCCGATCAAGTTGAGGTTATTCTGGCAGAAAACGGAGCCCGTGACCGCGCCAGGGTCTCGGCCTGGAATTAGAGAACTAGTTCCAGATGTTCCATTCAACACACTAAAAATGTCTATACTCATTTAGTATCCTTTGGTTAAACTTTAAGCTCCTGGATTTTTACCTTTACATGAGGTAATTCCTTGAGGAGAAGGAGCTGCCTCTCAAAATGCTCAACTAACTCTTTGTTGGTTGTAGCAAAGGGGCGCAGATTAGGGAAGATAATCTCTATCTCTGGGGTGTGAGTCTCGACAGAGGCTTTGAATCTAATTTCATGAATTAATCCAATCTGTTGATTGTCTACCAAAACAATGGTGTTGGCAGCGCTGTCCCCCAAAATAACTTTTAATTCGTGCTTCATTTATGGCCTTTTCTTGCAGGTTGACGATCCCTAAAAAATGATTACTTTCACAGGGATTACCTAGTGAAATATAACCAATTCTCCACATAGATACCGGATTATGGAGGGTTATATGAAGCTGGGTTTGCTCTGGAGGAGATGACATGATTCGAGAAGGACTTACTTTTGATGATGTTTTGCTGGTTCCCAAGTATTCTACTGTAAAAAGCCGCTCTACCGATGTGGACATCTCGGTCAAATGGGGTAAGTTGTCTTTCGCCCATCCAGTTATTCCGGCGAATATGAAAACTGTTACTGGAATGGAAATGGCCTACGAAATAATAAAAAGTGGAGGGTTGGCAATTCTTCATCGTTTCATGAGTCCCCAGGAGCAAGTCGATATTGCTGAGGATATCATCGACAACTTTGGGCCTGATCATTTCGCGGTCTCCATTGGAGTCAAGGCCCACGATAGAGAATACGTAGATAGATTCTACGACGTAGGAGTTCGCATCATGTGCATCGATATTGCACATGGTGATTCATCTCTATGTGAAGAGATGGCTAAATGGGTGAAAGAGAAACATTCAGATATCTTTTTGATTGCCGGCAATGTGGCCACTGGAGATGGCGCTCGTCATCTCTGGGAAGCTGGAGCCGATGTTGTCAAGGTAGGAGTTGGCCCCGGCAGTTTGTGTACCACTCGATTGGAGACTGGTAATGGTGTCCCTCAACTTACTGCTTTGATGGATGTAGCAGAAGCTCAACGACAACTACGTGAGCTGGAGAAAACCAGATACTATCCACATGAGTCCCATAAACGAAAGACCTATCCTTTCATTTCAGATGGTGGAATCAAGAAAGCTGGTGATGTGGTCAAGGCTTTGTGCTTTGCAGACATGGTTATGGCCGGCAATGTTTTCGCTGGGTGTGAGGAAACTCCTGGTGTGGTTCATACCATTGGAGGCGTTCCACACAAAGAATATGTAGGGTCTTCTACTCATAAGGCTAATCACATTGAAGGTGTAGCGGCTTGGGTTGCCTGCAAGGGTAAGTATCAGGATGTTTTAACCAAGTTTTTGGAAGGCTTGCGTTCTGGTTGTTCGTACCAAGGATCTCATAATCTAAGAGAACTTAAGGATAATCCCACATTTATTAGGATAACAAATGCGGGCCTTGTGGAGTCTCACCCGCACGATGTTATCGTGAGGTAATATGAGTAAAACAGTTAGAGTTTTCATTGCAATTTTCTGGTTGTTGGTGACAATCGCGATGGTCTGTGGAGTATTCTTTGGTCTTTTTGGTCGTGATAATTCTGGACACCATATGTATAGCGTGAGCATAGTTTGTGCTTTACTAGGTCTGGGGACCGGCTACTTCAACTATCATGACCTAATGTTCTTCCTAGGTAAGGGGAACTAATGTCTTGTAAAGCTTGGAAGTTAATGTCGTGGTTGTTCTTAGGCATCGTAGCTGTCCAGGCCCTTTACTGTGGAGTAAAGATGGGCCATTGGATGGGATTGATAGCCATTGGCGTTGTTCTCACTTGTGGGTTAATCTATGGAAAGTTTAGAAAGTCTAACTCTTGTGACTGAGTATCAAGTAACCGCCCTGGGAAACAAACTATTCATTTTTGATATGGATATTAGGTACGAAACATATTCAAATGAATGGTACTATGGCATCATCTTTACCCTCCCTGACAAAGGCAATCGGACATTCAATAAAGATGGTAAATACGATGTGGTACACCACTACCACATGGATTGGGAAAGATTAATTATTAACGACGAACAAGGATGGAAAGATATTCCTTTTCATCGGGGGACGTATCATTTCTTGCCAGAAGGAATTAAGGTATTAGAATTATGAAAGATTACGAAACATACTTGCATTCGAACAAAGTTGAATTAGTGGGTGTATACGGTTCAGACGAAACTCATGCACTATCAGCCTGGACTTCTACGTCCAGAGACCTGACAGAAGATAAGCGTGGGCGCATGGGTAAACTACTGACCATGCTCGCAACCGAAGGACATCACACACCATTCGAGAAATCTTCTCAGCATTTCCTGGTGACTACTGACATTGCCACTCATATCCATATACTGAAGCATAGAATTGGGGTTTCGGTCAATGGGGAGTCAGCCAGATACAAAGAGCTAGGAAAGAAGAAGGAAGATGGAAAAGTTGTCTATGACGACAAGTTCTATATTCCGCAGGACTGGGATGAAGATGAGCAAGCCAGACTAGTCAAGCATTGTCTTGAATCCTTCAAGCAATATCACGAGTGCCTGGATAGACTGATTGCTAAGGGCTTCTCTAGGAATCGCGCCAAGGAAAGTGCCAGGTTTTACCTGCCTTACTCCAATCAACTCACAGCAGACGTGATGTTCAACTTCCGTTCCTTCATGCACTTTGTTGGTCTGCGCTTTAGCGACCATGCTCAACTGGAAGTACAGCAAGTATCCTATAATATGCTTCACGCAATTTCGCAAACTGGCCAGTTTAATCTCTCCCTGGAAGCTTTTGGCTGGACGAAAGAAAAGATTTATGGCCAACATTCAAAGCCGTGAATACCATATGTATCAGAATGAGGATAAGTATATCTTCATTCATAGGGATGAACACAGAACCATAGAAATCAAAGGCACTATCAAAGAGATTGCCTTTGCTATCTATAAAGATTGGATCGGATTATCTAATCATAATTATGGGGTAATAGGATACGGCCCCTTCTTCTTGGAAGAAAACAAAGATACGGGAGTCTGGGAAGTTATTGTGCTAATAGACACAATAGATCCAGAACCCTCTAAAGAGTTCTGGGATGAGATGAACCACCATATCAATAGGTTCTTTGAGACTTTAACGGCCTTTAGCTAATTTCTCAAAGTATCCTGCTAGCTTGTGAAGCCTCTCAACATCTTGAGAGAAAGCTACACGACTTTGGGAGGTATGCTCTTTCATATTGAAAGCCATAGCTTCTTGCTTGGCCTTATCATTGAGCCATGGGCCATTCTTCTTTTCTTCCGCACTTAGATTTGTGTACTTCGGAACAGAAAAGAACTTAGCTGGGTCCGTTAGCTGACCATCTTTCCACACTTGAAAATGTAAGTGAGGGAAAGTGTGGGAAGCGTTGCCTGTATTGCCCACCGTACCAATCATGTCGTTGGTAGTTACCTTATCTCCCTTTTGCACCTTAACGGTGGAGCAGTGGGCGTAGTAACTTCTTACACCGTTAGCATGCTGAATATTGATAACGTTGCCACCAAGAGGATCGGTTCCGACATTGGTAACCACACCAGCAGCCATAGGATAAATAGGAGTTCCAGCGTAGGCCCTCATATCTACGCCTCCATGTCCCTTACGTCCATTAGGTCTGACAGCCGACAAATCGAAGCCACCCGAGCTAGCCCAAGTCCCATGAATAGGGGCCTGGTAGCCTCCTGGGCTTGGCTGTAAATTCGAGGAAGCTCCCGTCGCAGGTGCAGGAGCAGGCTGGTTATTGCTATTTCCAGAATTGAATAGACGCGAAAGTTCCGATAAAATCGAGTCCACTGAATCTAGTGTTGCCTTCTTGATTACCATATTGTAAATGCACAATTAGCGATATGGGTTAAAACGACACGACCAGCAAATAAGCGTGCCATCCTCTTGATTAGGCTCAGCTAAATGATAGAATTCTCCGCACTTAGCGCAGGTAGTTCCATCCATTTCCGATACCACTTTGGATATCAAGTTTTCTTGGATGTAGTAGATATCCACATCTAGGAATCGTTTATCGATACCAAGGCTCTTGCTGCGGTACTGATCAGCTTTCTTGCCGCCTTTGATTAGAACATAAGGTGGAATATACAACCAATAGCCAGAGCCCTCGATAGCAACGATCTCAAACGTTCTGATCTCGTCATACTCTCGATAAGGACTGACAATGGCACCGTCTTTGAGACGGCACTCAACACGATCTCCAGGTTTGAGTTTCGGCATATGATAATGCTGAATTAGGCCGAGAGTGTTGTACCAAAGAGCTTGCCAGATGCGCCTGTTCCACCATAAGTGACACGATACAAGCTAGAAGTACCAATTGTAGTACCCCAGTTATTGCTGTTAGCCTGTAGTGTAATGGTGTTAGCATTGAGAGTTACTTGTGTAGCGTCCACAATCCAGGTTGCTCCTGCAATGGCTGGGAAGACTACCGTGACGGAACCTGATAGGGAACCAGTCAAGACGATATAACCAAAGGCATATTGTGCTGAAGATAGAGTAGCTGTACCAGTTGTGATTGGTACGCTAACAGGAGCTTGCTGGAATCCTGCTTGACCGAAGCTACCCCAAGCGGTTGATCCAAGCTGCAACTGGATATTACCTGGGATACCTGCGGCACCAGAACCACCAAATCCAGCCGCACCGGCAGCCAATACCAAGTTACCACCATTGTTGTTAGCGGTGACACCTGTTTGTGTCTGTCCATTCTGAGCGGCGATTCTGAAGTTGAAACCGTTGTTAGCTCCAGTACCAGTCCTTGTTCCTTGATACAATCTTGGCGTATTGATAGTAGGACCAACAGACAACCATTCAGCATAACCGTCAGCATCAATATCTGATTCATAGAAAGTAGCTGTGGTGGTAGATCCGTTTTGTAGAAGGATATATCCATCTACTCCGGCTGCACCTGAACCACCTGTACCAGCCAAACCGCTTGCGAGAACTAAGGTCCCACCGTTGTTGTTGGCGTTAGAGCCCGTTTGTTGCTGTCCAGCCTGAGCATTGATCTTGAAATTGAATCCGTTGTTAGCACCAGTACCAGATTGTGTATCCTGATATAGTCTTGGAGCAGAAAGAGTAGCCCCAGCATACAGCCACTCAGCATAACCATCTGCATCCCAGTCTGTAGCATTAAAGGTAGCTGATCTAGTGGTTCCATTAACAATGAGTACATAACCATCAACACCTGCTGCACCAGAACCGCCTGTTCCTGCCGCACCGGATGCCAAAACAAGGTTACCACCGTTGTTGTTAGCGTTGGTGCTGGTCTGTTGTTGACCAGCTTGGGCATTGATCTTAAAGGTATTTCCTGGGTTAACACCAGTGCCGGCTAGTGTGGCCTGGTATAGTCTTGGAGCAGTTACACCTGTACCAATTGCCAACCATTCTGCATAACCATCTGCATCTGGGTCAACAGAGTTAAAGGTAGCGGTTAGTGTAGAACCAATGTTGATATTGAGCAAACCAGCCGAAGTAGTACCAGTACCAGTGGTAAGGTTCAAGGCTCCACCAACTGAGGTGGTGCCAGTTTCATTCTGGGACTGGATAGTCATAGCTGCACCAGTACCAGAGTTGGTAGTTAGGTCAGCTTGCTTGATAGTTGCAGCGGTATCCGTAGAAGCGAACTGAAGAACCGTGGTTCCCGCGGAAACCGGAGTAATTCTGAAGGCTTCAGCCGAATCACTAAAGGTTGTAAAGGTTGGGTTAACAGATACTCTAGTAGTACCACCAGTTTGGATATTAACGTTACCGGCAGCAGTTGTACCAGTACCAGAGGTCAAAGCGAGTACACCACCATTAGAGGTTGTACCAGTTTCGTTCTGAGCCTGGATAGTCATAGTAGCGCCAGTACCACTGTTAGTGGTTAGGTCAGCTTGCTTGAGGGTAGCTGCGGTATCCGTAGAAGCAAATTGTAGAACGGTTGTACCAGCGGAAACTGGAGTTATTCTAAAGGCTTCAGCGTTATCGCTAAAAGTGGTAAAGGTTGGATTGACCGATACTCTTGTGGTTCCACCCGTCTGGATGTTAACGTTACCAGCAGCGGTTGTACCAGTTCCAGATGTTAGAACAAGCGGGCCACCGTTAGAAGTGGTTCCGGTTTCATTCTGAGCTTGGATGGTGAGAGTTGCGCCTGTACCGCTGTTAGTGGTTAGGTCGGCCTGCTTCATGGTAGCAGCAGTTACCGTTGAAGCGAATTGTAGAACGGTCGTACCAGAAGAGACTGGAGTAATTCTATAAGCTTCAGCCGAATCACGATATTCAGTGAAGGTTGGATGGACGATCACCCTATCTGTTCCACCAGTCTGAAGGTGGATGTTACCGGCCTGGGTTGTACCAGTACCAGAGGAGAAGTATCCGTCTCCACCTAGAGTAGTTGTACCAGTTGAGTTACCTGCGATGAGGTTGAGGTTACCACCAACTAGCGTGTTACCAGTTGTTACCTGAGACTGAATAGTCATCGAGGCAGCAGCGGTTGAAGTTGAAGATTGGTTGATCTGTGCAGCAGTATCAGTTGCAGCAAAAGTAATCTGAGTTGTACCAGCAGAGACCGGAGTAATACGCAAAGCTTCAGCAGAGTCTCTGAATTCAGTAAAGGTTGGGTGAACAATTACTCTATCAGTTGCACCAGTCTGAATCTGCACGTTACCGGCTGTAGTACCACCAGTACCGGAAGTTAGAACAAGAGCACCACCTGTAGTAGCAGCGTTCTGAGCCTGAACGGTCATTGCTGCACCAGTTGCGCTAGCAGTAGTGGTCTGGTTGATCTGGGCTGCGGTGTCAGTCGAAGCGTAGGTAATCTGAGTTGTACCAGCAGAAACCGGAGTAATTCTCAAGGCTTCGGCTGAATCTCTAAACTCGGTGAAGGTTGGGTGAACGATTACTCTAGTAGTTCCACCAGTTGAAATATTGACGTTACCAGCAGCGGTTGTACCCGTACCAGAAGTAAGTGTTAGCGGTCCACCGTTAGAAGTTGTACCCGTAGCATTTTGAGCCTGGATAGTATAGGTTTGACCTGTTGCCGAGTTGATAGTGGTATCATCTTGTCTAAACAGTGGGTTGGTTTGTTGAGTATCAACTCTGAATAGGTTTTCAAAATAGATAATGCTATTGCTATCAGCAGCGTTGATAGCGGTGGTTGGGAAGATACGCATCTTCCATGTAGATCCTGTTAGGACTTCTACATATCCGTCTTTACCAGCGGCACCAGAACCACCTGTTCCTGCTCTACCTGAAGCAAGTGTTAGCCATCCACCGTTGTTGTTGGTAGTGACACCAGTTTGTTGTTGACCAAACTGTGCTTGAATCATCATTGGGAAACCGTTATTGGCTCCAGTTCCAAGCTGAGTAACCTGATATATTCTTGGGCTGTTAATACTTGAACCAGCAGCTAGCCACTCAACGTAACCATCACCATCTGGGTCAACAGAGTTGAACACAGCAGTCGAAGTAGATCCAATATTAACTTGGACAATACCGTTGCTACCAGCGGCACCTGAACCACCCGTACCAGCCGGGCCAGAGGATAGAATTAGGCTTCCACCGTTGTTGTTAGCATTGGAACCAGTTTGCTGCTGTCCAGCTTGTGCCTGAAGCATGAAATTGAAACCAGCATTAGCTCCGGTATCTGGTTGAACTAGTTGATAGAATCTTGGGTTAGATACTGTTGGGGATACCTGTACTGTCTCAGCATATCCGTCAGCATCGTAATCTGTGTTAGCCAACTGGATTTGCGATACGTTATTGACTTGGAAGTCATAAATGTACTGAGGAAGTGGGGAGGCAGGAGAGGTTGGTACGTTGAAGATATGGCCGGTGTTGTTAGTTGCACCATGCAAAATGTGGTTAGCAAAATCAGTGCCCAACAGCAACAAGTCATTATTACCAATGATAGGTTGTAGAACAACCGAGTTACCAGTGAAGATAGTACCTATTCCAGTTCCGGCTGTAATAGCGAACTGAGTGCTGCTGTTAATACCAGTGTAAGTAACGTTTTGAATACCACCCGTGCTTGCAACCCTCAAAGTTCCAGATGCCGGGAAACCAACAGTAGTTGCTACGTTAAGAGTAGTTGCTGTTGACAAGTTAACGTTATTTGATCCTGCTGCAACAGTCGTAGAAGCATTGGTCTGAGCTACATAAGCGCCAGTGTGCAAAACACCAGATCCACCAGAACATCCAGTAAATTGAGTTCCACCGCTGGTTCCTGTATAAGTAACCGTGGCAAATGTACCACCAGGAGTTGCAATTAACAAAGTTCCTGAGCTAGTAAATCCTGTAGTAGAGTTTACGTTGATGGTTCCAGTTGGAAGGCTTACTAAGTTAGATCCTGAAGTAATGGTGGTAGTTACCGATAGGTTTCTAGCAGCTACGGAAATAACATTGTTTGGAGTTCTCAATCCACCAGTAGCAGGCAGGGTTCCGGCAACTGGATTTGGATCCACAGTTGCAGAGAAGTTGTTAGCCATTACGCTAAGTGAATTTACAGAGTTGGATGCGGTATAACCGTCAGAAGCATACCCATCTCCTGGAACAGTCTGCGCTCTCCAATATCCGTCAGCACCGCTTGATTGCGTGCCTTCAGTCCAAATCCAAGCAGCTCCGTCACGACCAACACCGCTGATGTTACCACGATGAACGCTATATCCAGTGATTTGGCTTGGAACAGCTACGTTTGGAGAGATAGATGGATCTGACCAGTTGGCGTGTAGCAAACGTCCCACGATATCGACGGTGGTGCTATCAACAGTAGTGGTGGTTCCCTGAACTTCCAAGTTACCAGTAATGACAACTTTGCCCGTAGTAGTTGGGAAAGACATTGCTGGCAAGTTAACTGGCGAAACAACAATGGCTGCATTGGTACCAGTACCACCCGTATAAACTAGAACCTGTCCAGCTTGTGTAGTACCGCTACCCGAAGTTAGTTTGAGGGCTCCACCCGTGCTGCTAGCAGCCGTAGTATTCTGTGCCTGGATAGTTAGAGCATTACCAGTAGTACCAACAGTTAAATCATTTTGTTTGATAGTTGGGTTAGCAACGGAAGTCAAGTCGGCGGTTCCACCGAAGGCGTGGGTGGCCGTTTCTTGAATAGTAGAACTTGGTGTAAAAATGAATCTGGTAGTTCCACCAGTCTGAATGTTGACGTTACCAGCGATAGATGTACCAGTACCAGAAGTTAGGTTGATAGCGCCACCAGTAGTCACTCCGTTGGTAGAGTTCTGCGCTTGAATAGTTAGAGCTTGACCAGTAACGTTCAGAACAGTTGTTGTGTTCTGACTAATCAGTGGATTAGAATTAGTTGAATCAAAACTTAGGTAGTTGGCCCCGATATGAATAATACCAACGGTATTAACCTCAAACAAATATTCGCTACCAGAGGATGTATTGAAAATCTGTCCAGCATTTGTTGGGCCGGAAGCAGCTCCATGCAATATATGGTTAGAGCTATCCGTACCAAGTAGCATCATATTGGCATTACCAGTAGTTAATGCGGTAATGATGTTGGTGTTGTTACGATTTCTAATAAAACCAGTTTGTGATGTGGCGGTGCTACTGGTTGGATCAAAATTTGCTGTGATAAAACCATCAACTCTTAGATCAAGAGGTACATGAACATTGTGTGTGCCATCACCAACTACAACGTCATTGTTAGCATCTGCTTGGACAAGGCTAATGTCATTAGCATCAGTCGCATCACGGGCCTTAATAGCACCAGTGTTACCCGTAGAATCGCTTTGATTGTTTGGAACCCTAATGATACCAGTAGTAGCTGGTGGGACTGAAGCATCTAATGATGGCGAAACAGCGATGTATCCATCTTGGATATTGAGTGGTCCATCGATATCCAACGCGCCCATTGAAACGCCCAAAGGAGCGCCAATGGTACCATTGGTATTGAGGAAAGCGAAGAACCATTGTCCAGTAGCTTCGTTCCATACTAGAGAAGCATATTCCTGTCCAACACCTCGAACGGCAGCTAGACCTGTTGGGAAGGGTGGTAGATTACTAACGCCAGGATTAATTGGGTTTAACCAATCATAGCTGTTTACGTGAATCAGAAATGGATCTAGTACGTTTTGATAAACTAGTGGACTATCAGGAGATGTGATGACCGGCTGAGAAAGAACGTATCCACCAGTTGAAAGTGTTCCAGTTCCTCCACTGCATCCCGTGAAAGAAGTAGTGGTGATACCAGTATAGGTAACTTGCTGCCATCCAGCAGAAGAATTAACGTAAATGAATCCAGCTTCCTGGAAAAGGGCGGTGCTGGTTACGTTAATGACGGCTTGAGGCAAAGTTGCCCCGTTAGAACCAGAGGTGATGGTAGTTGATTGATAGGGATTGAGAAAATTATCTACTTTGGAGGTAACTACTCTGTTAATGGTGATATTGGTGACTGGGCCAGGAGCGAATAGACCAGTGCTATCCGGCTGGTCGTTAACCACCCAGTCCACGTATGCTGAACCATTCCAGCCCCTCATGTAGTATTGAATTGCCATCTATTCTCCTGAAGAAATACCGATTTATGCTTATACTCTAGTCCAATTGGTTCCATTGAACACTACGGTTAATTCTCCATAATTAGTATTGATCACAAAAGTTCCTGATCCGATTATATTGTGGCCGTTTCCTGAAACAATTACGTTGTTAGTGGCGTCCGTACCTGGAACATCTGCCACCGTGAAACCTTTACCAACCGGCAAAGTGCCTGGCAAATAAACAGTTAGAATGGCCAGAACTTGTCCACCAGTCGTCATGCTGCCAGAACCACCGCTGCATCCAGTGAATGAAGTCGAAGTGGTGCCTGTATAAGTGACCAACTGCGGCCCTCCGCTTGTAGTCACATAAATACTTCCAAAAGTGGAAAACCCTGCCGTAGAACCTACGTTGATGGTCGATTGCGGAAGAGATTGGCCGTTGGAAGCAACTGCAATGGTGGTAGACGGTACAGTGGTAGTATCTGTTGGGATGAAATCATCAGGCGTATTAGCCAGCGTAGAAGAGACCAAAGCATTGGTAAACAAGGTGCCAGATCCTCCGCTGCATCCCGTAAACTGAGTTCCACCAGAAGTTCCAGTGTAAACAACTGCTTGGACTCCATTGGAGCTAGTTACAAAGATAATTCCGCTGCTTGGGAAACCAGCCGTAGATACTACGTTGATAGTGGATTGAGGTAGGGAAAGGCCATTAGAAGCAGAAGTAATAGCTGTGGAGGTAACGCTGCCGGTAGCTGTAAATGGCAGGGTAGCCACGCCACTTCCCGCAGTAATGTTTCCAGTTCCTCCGGTGCATCCTGTAAATTGATTTCCACCAGAAGTTCCAGTGTAGATAATGGTCTGTGTACCAGCGCTGGAAGCCACATTGATGATTCCAGAAGATGGGAAGCTGGCTGTGGAAGTAACATTGATAGTAGCTTGAGGAAGGGCTACGGTACCTCCAGTAACGGTGGTGGTAGTAAAAGAGTACGTTACTGTAGGTCTAACATATCGGTTAATACCCAATGGAACGTTAACTGGAACCCAAAAACCGCTAGTAGCTTGATAGGCCAGCAAATAACCATCAGGCGGATTAACATTGAACGGAGGGTCAAAATTTAGTAAAACAGCTTTAGTACTAGTCATTATAGTCTCGTAATTTCACGCCATTCGATAGAGGCCACGGCTCTTCTAGTTTGAGATCCAGAAGCCGGAAGGACCATAGACAGGGTACTTCCAGAGCCTCCAGTTAGGGTGTAAACAGCATTGCCTGTGCTTAGGGTACCAAGACTTCCACCAAACTGAGGAGAGTAAATGATACTGCAACCAGTAAAGGAAGTTAGAGTAGTGTTAGTGTAGTTAACTGCCTGATATCCTGTACTGCTTAGGACGTAAATTGTTCCAGAAGTTGGGAAGCCGCTTGTACTAGCTACGTTGATAGTAGATTGTGGAAGCGATGCTCCGTTAGAACCAACTGCAATAGTAGTCGAAGCGGCACTAAAGATACCAGACCACAAATTACCAACCCAACCAGTACCATTATCACTGACCAAATAAGTGTTTACACGGTCAATCGTAACGGCATTTGATTCTTTATGGGCCAACAAGTCAAATTGATATCTGGCAGTTACTCCGGTGGTTCCTGTTGTTTGGGTAACGTCAATTTTAACGAACATGTCATATGATTTACCATTTTCCATGTTCAAGGTGTGAGTTCCATCGGTAGTCATGGTGATCGGTGCACCAGAGGTTCCGGTACCAGTTAGAATAATTCTAGAGAATTGAGCTGTACCAGATTGAAATCCGTTGAAGGTTTGTTGAGCGTGAGTATATTGTCCTGGGTTGATAGCCTGACCAAACTGTCCATGAACAAAGGAGCCATCAGTACCTACTGAATTTACTTGAGAAATAGTATTGTAATATCCATATATATTTGAATAATTACTGCCGTTAGCAATAGTACTATTAGCTCCCCAAATAGTGGAGTAATTAGCATTCATTGTAAGGCTAGCACCATAGGCGCTTGAGTAATTTCCAGTCATGGAAACAACATTACCCCATCCAGTATTGTAAGTACCGTTGATGGTAACAGAGCTGCCCCAAGCACTATTGTATGTTCCCGTAAGAGTATCACCAGATCCTACAATGTAAGCATACGGCGAACTTGCGTGAACGACGTTGTTGTTACCGTAAATGGTAGAATAGCTAGAAGTAACATCTATGATATTAGCATTTCCCCATACAGCCGCGTAGGAAGAATCAATGCTGTTATTGCTACCATGAATATCTCCGTAGGTAGCTGGACTATTCATAATATTACCAGTTCCAAATACAGCAGAATAAGTTGTTCCTGTATTAAGTGAATTGCCAAAGCCGTAAACTACCAGGTAACCGTCAGCAGTAAAGTTTTGAGAGCCCCAAACGGTAGTGTAAGGAGAGGCCGTAGCGGTGTTGTTATCTCCCGTGATAGAGATAAACGTGCAATTACCGTTTTCGACAGCGTTGGCCTCACCCCAAACATAAGCGAAATCGCTGAAGACTGTGTTGTTATGGCCGTAGACACAAGCATGACGAGAATCGTTAATTGTGTTGCCACCACCTGCGACAGTGTTAAATGCCCCACCACTAATGGTGTTGTCATTTCCAAGTGAGACAAAGTTATTCAGCGGTGGGTTGGTTCCAGGAACTATACTGTTGCCAGATCCATTTAGGATGGTATTGTTAAGACCACCCTGAACAAAATTAGTATCTCCATTTCCAATTATAGCGCCTTGCGAAGAAAGAACCGCATGGCTATAACCATCTAAGATAATAGACCCGGCCGAGGTACCAAGAATAGAATTGGAGGTTCCTGCTATAATAGCGTTGTCAGTTCCGAGACCAATGATTTGGTTGTTTTCTCCACCTACGATAATGCTGTTGTCAACCGAAACAGAGTTAAGCTCTCCACCTACAACAATGCTGTTGAATCCGCTGGCTTGGTTCTGATTACCACCACCCATGAAGGACTGGGAGCCAGATACTAGATTAGCCTTACCACCTACGATGGAGGAATATCTGCCCCATACTTCGTTTTGATCACCACCTAGAATAGCAGAGTAGTCTCCTATGACGCCCACGGTAGATTGAGTGGTGTCACTGCTGAGGTTGATCATTCCAAACCCAGTTGGTCCAACTGGCGATTGAGTGGTATATCTGTTGGAACGAATGTTGGTCGTGTCTGGAGTATCTAGCGGATCAAACACCACGGCTGCACGTTCTGGGTGCCAGGTCTTCAAGAACCCGTTCCAAGTTAGAACGTACCCATCTGTTGGGACTCCGATGTTGAGTGGTGTTCCCTGTAGGTTGACCACCATTTGGTTGACTTTGGTTCCGTAGAGGTCTCCGAAAGCAAAGAATCCAATTTGTGGTTCCCACCAACCGTAGCCATCATTGGCTGCTTGGTTCCAAGTTAGAACATATCCGTCACCACGTGAGTCGGTTTGATTGAGAGTGGTGTCAGGATTGATCGGATGATTTTGTAGACCGATAACCGTTTGCTTGTAGATGGTTCCAGCTAGGTCACCATTAGCAGTCCATGGATCGGTGTCGATCTGGTGCCAGTAACCGTCTGGTCGGAAAGCGTATAGACCTTCGATGTTGTATCCATCCTCACGGAGATACAAAGAGCCAGGAATTCTATCTTCAGTTGGAAAACCAAAGCCAGTACTGATGGTTACGCCGGTATCACCAATAAAAAATGGATTTTGAACGTTCGGAGCCGGCGCAAAAGGGTTATTGATGCGGGCTTCAAGAATGTCTAAACGTGTTCTAACGCTAGCATAAACGCCAGATGGAAGCAAGCCTAATTCTCGCTCAATTGACTCAACTGAGTCAATTAAGGCATTTATAGTTATCGCTTTTTCGTCAATATAAGCCATGAAGTAGTTCCAACGGTAGATTACTTCATATATGCAGGATATTTAGTATGGTTTCACAAGTGAGGGATATTTTAACCAATTTTGGTTACCGCATCACCAACTTGGACATTAGCCCAGTATCCGTCTGTTCCCACCAAGGCTTCTTGATCTGGGTAAGGACCACTAAAAGCAACAGCCAAACCTACAGCAATGAAGTTTCCATCGCGAGTAACATTGTAGTTATAGCCATCTTCAAGAAAGAAACGCGGCCTTACCAAAGCGTAACCATCAGGTAGTATTAATCTTCTTATAAATCCATCCATTTTAACCTCTGTCAACAATATCTAACCATTAGTGATACGTCAAATACCCCTCTGGTAGTTCCCGTGTTGAAAGTAAAAGATGCGCTTTTAATTGATCCACCAGAATTAACTATATTGATAACCCAAGTGGAAGCACCCGCATCACCCCAGCTATAGTTGTAGCCATCTGCTGTAAACGTATCGGCTAGATAGTTGTAAATGTATTTTTGAGAAAATGCTCTTGATATACTACCACCAGCATGTAGAGTTCCCACGGCGGCTGCTTCAACGATGATTAGCGAGGTTAGATGTCCGCTGGTGTTGTTTAGACCAATGCTGCCTGTTGAAAGCGTACCATTTGTATTATTTAGAGTTATTTGTTCACTAGTTCCAGTGTCTGCGGTTCTTCCAACAAACACGTTGTAGTGTAATCCAATAGGAGTATGTCCATATGGATATGTACCAGTGATAGCATTCAAAGCCGTGTTAGCACAAGTTGCTAGTTCACCCACTCCTTGTGTGAAGGAATTTGGTCCTAAAGCAACAGAAAAGTCTTGATAAGGTCCGGCTTGATAACCGATACCTACAGCCTTTACACCAGCGCTTCCTGCAAATGGGGCTCCCGCATTGTTTCCAATAGAGACGCCACTATCATTTGAGGTAGCGGAGTTTCCAATACAAATGCTGCTGTTTATCGACGGGCCAGATCCACCTGTGACCGCCTGATATCCCATGGCAATATTATAGTTTCCGGCTTGTGGACGAGCGCCAAAACCTATACCAATACCCCAACCATATGAAGAAAGGCTTCCTCCAGCTTGAGTTCCAATTACAACATCATCATGCCCCGTGTAATAAGCAGAGTTGGGAGCACCCGCATTATATCCAATAACTACGTTAGAAGTGCCTGTCGAGGCGCGGGCACTATGACCAATAGCAATACTATGATAACCTGTTGATATAGGACTATTTCCAATAATGACGTTATTTCCGTTACCGCTGCTGTTATCTACTGCACCGGGACCCAATACGACAGAGAAGTTTCCGCCGTTATCAGTAGCGCTATTTCCACCAACCATCGATTGGTTTCCAGTTGCAGTTGGAGGAACTGTTACGTTAGCTCCATTGATAACCGCACCACCGCCACCACTAATCGTAATGGTAGCTGTTCCAGACGAGAAGCTATTAGTTACTCCGCTTCCCGTAAAGT
>AP72_2010_repI_A001DRAFT_1000015_pt1 | contig 30960 bp, 21 predicted proteins | sample AmaPasrepliIA001_FD_9535 | JGI IMG/M metagenome (IMG submission 9535)
GGGCTTTGGGGCCGCAACTCGGCTCACATGGCATATATCACGCGGCAATTGCCGGTGCGCGTGGCAATTCACGCCAGCCAACTGCTTCATGCAGTCAAGAATACAGATTCGGGAAACAAGTAATGGCGTTTATCAATCCCAATCCTCAGATCCCAAACGTTCCGCTCACGCCGGAACTCCAGGAACTGTTGTCGCCCGCCACCGGCACTCCGGTTGTCCTGTTTCCGGTGCGATTGGAAACGCGATTCTTTCTCCAACCTGATAACAGCGCCGAATTGCGTGTGCGCGTATATCCCGACAAGGTGCACATAGACACGCATGAGCCGGAATTAACTGCAGATGAGCTGACCTGGGGCAGGCATTTTTGGGAGCAGACCTGGCGCGCCGGCAACGATGAGGAGCGGCAGAAAGCGGCCTGGCGGCAGCTGGCGGATAGGTTTGATGCTCGGCGCGCCGGCTGGATCTCTCGGGCACTTAAACCACTGAATCCCGGCGATCAGCCGCAGGTCAGCCTTTCAGATGACCAACCCTTGCCGAAGCCAATCAATTTTCCCAATGTCGAGACAAAGGCGGATGCCTGGACACGAGCGCCCGCCACCAAAGTCTTGCCGGATCGCTGGCACGTCTTTGCTTATGCCGGCGGCGCACTGGTTGTCCATAAGGCGGGAAACTCTATCCCGCCGCAACTCGCCACCGGTCCCGATCCCGCGAAACCATTGCCGCCGACATCCGACACCGATTTTGCGATCGATGATGGCATGAAGTGGATGGTCGACTTTGATGAAGCCGAAAAAGCGGGAATGGGAATTCGGATCCCGCTTGCGGCCGGCGATCCGAAAGCGTTTGACATCCTACTGGTGCTCGGGATGAAGGGCGCCGCAGATGCAACCGCGCAATTGGCAGCGTTGCTCGATGCACATCACTACACCGACGGTTTGAGTATTCTGCTGAACAGTACTCCATCAAACAACACCGCCGATGCGCCTTCAGGTTTTAGCTCGATCGATGCCGGTCAGGAGCAGAGCTACTGGGCCGAACGCGGCAACAGCGTTTTTAATTCCGGTGATGGATCAAACGCTGATGTCCTGACCGCTGCCTTCGGACTGAGTTCCAATGAGGCGACACTGGCCCGTCTCACCAATTCAGACGCGCACGAGCAGCTCGATGCGCGACACATGAACCGCGCGCTGTGGCCGGCCACTATGGGTTACTTTCTGCTGCAGATGATGGGAGTAAAAAACGAGGGCGCTACGCCCCTTAGCGTGGACGATTTGCGTTGGGCCCGCGAGCATTTCATCGAGTATGTCCGAGCCGCTGGACCACTGCCGGCCATACGCGTGGGCCGGCAACCATACGGGCTGTTGCCGGCGACGTCACTCAACTCGTGGAAGCCGAGCGCGAGCGACCAACTAGAAACAGTGCGCGAAGCTGCGCTCCAGGACCTGCTCCTAAAGTTACGCGAGCTGTGGCGGAGAAATCTGGCGCAGGTGCCGCGTCTCGGTCGCAGTGACAATCCGGATCAGGACTTCGCAGATGTCCTGAGCACAGAAGCGCTTTCATCCAACTATGCTGCCCGCCATCTGATGGGCGAAGCTTACCTGCAAAACTTATGGTCGGCATTTACCAGCGACACCTCAAACCCCTGGTGGGGTGCGCAACAGGACTTGACCCTCGCAACCGTCAAGGGGCTCGGGTTTGATTGGCGCCCAAATCTTTCGCAGGCCACGTATTCCGGTTGGTACAAAAAAATAGCCGGGCCTGCGACTCAGCTCGAAATCGCGAATGAAACGGAGCCACTCGCTCCCAACTACATTCAGTTACTGGTTGATGCTCCAGACGTGGAAACCATTCGTCAGGAAAATTTTGGCGATCCGAAACCTCGCGGTCTCCTTTATTTACTGCTTCGGCATGCGCTGCTGATCGAGTATTGGACGGCCGCGGCAAATCTGACGCTGCGAGATAATCTCTTGGGGGGGCTCGGCTGGTCTTTGAATCGTGAACAGGAGATTCAGAAAATCCCCGGCATCTTTGTGCCCCAGTTTCAGAACGTCTGGGAGTTGCTTAACGCGCCACTCGCCGGTATCACAGATCAGCCGCTGGGAAATTTTCTCCACGCATTACGGACCCCAACGGATCCAAACATCGCCCCGCATGTCGCGACCTTGTTTGAAATCCGCGACAGTCTTGTATATTTGCAAAGCGTCAGCGCGGCCAAACTACAGAGAGCATTCGCCGGCACACTCGATCTTTGTTCGCACCGTTTGGACGCGTGGATCACTTCGCTGGCCACCCGCCGACTCGCCGATATTCGCAAACAAGAGCTGAGCGGAAATCTCCTGGGTGGCTATGGCTGGGTAATGAATCTGAAACCGGGTCCGGCGCCGGTCATAGACACTACCCCACCGGGTGAGCAGGGCACTTTCTATCGTCCGGCCAACAATCCGGGCTTCACTCACACACCATCTTTGGCCCAGGCGGCGACAGTTGCAGTTTTGCGCAGTGGCCATCTGACGCATTCCGACAGGTCCACCAAAGATTTACTGGCAATTGATCTTTCATCTGCGCGCGTTCGATTGGCAGCGTGGTTGCTTGATGGTGTTCGTCAGGGACAACCGCTCGGGGCTTTACTTGGATATCGTTTCGAGCGCCGGCTGCAGGAGGCCGGTCTGGCCGAATTCATCAGTGTGTTTCGCCAGGTTGCGCCCCTGGTTGCCGGGAAGCTCGAACCTACCTCAGGGCCAGTTGAAAAGATTGCCGCGAACAATGTCGTCGACGGTCTGCTACTGCAAACTAAATGGAGGGCGCAACCAACTCTCAATTTGCTTTTCAGCAACCTTGCCCCGCAACCAAACCCCGACCAGAACCAGACTGTGACTTTGCAAGCTGAATTGAATTTGCTTGACGAAGCGGTGGACGCAGTCAGCGATGCGCTGCTGGCTGAAACCGTGCACCACGCGGTGCAGGGAAATCCGACTCGCACTGCCAGCACGCTGAATGCAATCGCCAGCGGCGAGGTCACGCCGCCGCAGTTGGACGTCGTCGATACGCCGCGCACCGGTACTGCCTTGACATATAGACTGGTAACTCTTTTCAGTGGCCCAACGGTTTTACCGGCGGCATGGAACCCGCCGGCCGCGTCGGTACGAGCTACAGCGGAACCCAACCTGAATGCGTGGGCTGCCCGGTTGCTTGGCGATCCGAAGAATGCGCGATGTCTGGTCGAGCACCTCGACCCAGCGACCGGCGCCGTTTCCGAAACGAAAGAATTGCGCCTCAGTGAGCTCAACCTCGCGCCGCTCGATTTCATTTATGCAGCTCAAGGCAGCCGTGATGCGCAGCCGTCTGAGATTGAGTGGCGCATTTTATACGCCATCAGACGAAAACCTGATGGATTCGCGGCCGACGCAATTCTGAGAATCAATCCGCGGCGTGGCCTCGATTGGCTGCCAGAAGATCTCAGCTATGGCGAATTCTCCGAACTGCTGCAAAGCGCGCGCAAGCTAATCACCGGTGTGCGCGGAATCGACGGCAGTGAACTGGACGTTCCCGAACGCAATCAACCGGCGGGAATCGATACGCAGGACTTAACTAAGCGCGCTGACGGGGCCGCTACGTCATTGCGATCTGTATTCGCCGAAATACAGGGGGTGCTCGAGACGCAGGCGAATTCTGCATCGCTACGTGATGCGATTCTGCGTGCTGGTCAATTTGGCGCCACGGCGCCGGTGCCGCTCTCGCCGGCGGGTGACCAACCGTCGGATCGTGAGCTGCTTCGCCAGCAGCTGACTTCGATCGCCGCAGACTTTGGGCAGCGAGTCGCGAAATTAGAAGAACTTGAAGATGCCGCTGCAGGCGATTCCAACCGGGCGCAGCTTGATCGTTTGCGCACGATTTTTGGAGATTCATTTGTCATTCTGCCGCGCTTTTCGGCGGCCAACGTAAATGACCTGCAACAAGCACTGGCTCAAAGCGACGCGATTCAGGACGGCGATCCTTTGCAGGCAGTAACCTGGTTTCAGCGCGGCGCGCGAGTACGCGCCGGAGTGGCGCGACTCAATGCGTCTTTGACTTACGCTGAGAGTCTGGAGACAGGCACCCGACTCCATTTGCGGGTGGCCCAGCTTCCTTTGATAGAGAACGATCGTTGGGTAGCGTTGGCTTTGCCGGCCGGTACTGCTCTTTCAACTTCGCGGTTTTCACTGGTGATCCAGGCAGACAACGATATGGACTTGACGCAATCACTGGCGGGCGCNTTGATTGATGAATGGGTTGAGCTGGTGCCGAATTCAAAAGAGACGACGGGCATGGTGTTTCAGTATGACCAGCCGGGCACCGCGGCGCCGCAGTGCATTTTGCTGGCCGTGCCGCCTGATTTGAATTCGCCCTGGAGTCTATGGTCACTCCAGCAGGTTCTGCTCGAGACATTGGACCTGGCGATGATTCGCGCCGTCGATCCGGACATGCTCGACGAGGTAGGACACTATTTGCCCGGATTGTATTTCGCAATCAATGATCAGGGTGAAACTGTTTCAACTGATTTGACGAGGGCATGAAGTTGATGAGGTCAGTACCGGGAGCGGTAGCGACCGGGTGACTCTCCGTCGTCAGATACAGACCGGTCGCTATCGTTCCCGGTACTGACTCCCTCGTTCGGTTCTCTTGAAAAGAGGATCAAGTAAGGAGAAAAATCGTGTCATCAATCACGACCTGGATGCGGCTGGAACCCGGCATTCACACCGGCGATATGAATACCGGCCTCCAGGCGCGCATCTACGATCCGCTCTGGTTACTGGCGCGGCAATGGCAGGTCGGCGAGTTTCAGGGGGAGGACAACGGCTCACCTGCGAAGGCCTGCTTTCAGGCGGAATCAGCCACGTTGACCCGGTTCGTTGCCGGCGCAGTCCCTCCCAATACCATCGTCAAAGGCGCACCTTACGCCGGCGATATTCCTCTCGAGACGCTCGTCGAATGCGAATCCGTGCGGCCCGTCACCGCCTCACCGGCCAACGCCGGGGAGCGACTTCGGTTCGCGGTGGACGCGGGCCTGTATTTCCTGCGAGTGCTCGATCAGCAGTCGACTTCACAGAATTACCGTCAGGTTTTCATTCGCAAGTACAGTCTGCCATCTGCGACTGCCGCAGACGAAACAGACGTCGACGATGACAGCCTGAGCTTTCTCGCCCTCATGGCTGGACGCGTTCCCGATGGGCGACAGCTGTATGCTTCGCTAGCGCCGGCTGCAAATGGCACCATCGTTCTTCCTGCCGATCTCAAAATTGCGCCCGGGGATACTGCAGAAGTGAAGCAGGCGATCCAGGTCTGGCGTCGGTGGTACGAGACCTTCTTCAAAGAGCCCGCGGCCGGCGGGTCATGCTGGTTGCCGGAAAGACTGGAATACGCATTTTCAGTGGCGGCTCGGTTAAGCGACGGCGAAAAACCGCTGACCGCGAGCGAGTATTATGAGGGTCATCTGGATTGGTACGACTTTGACCTCAACCTGGAAACTTCTCTCGGAGCCGCGAACGACAATGTCATTCAGCAGATCAAACAGACGCTTCTGCCCGCTCCGGTGACTTATCGCGGTATGCCCGCGCAGAGGTTCTGGGAATTCGAAGACTCGCGCGTCGACTTTGGCTCAGTCAATGCAGAGCCGGAAGAACTGGCGCGGATGCTGCTGGTCGAATTTGCAATCAGCTATGGCAACGACTGGTTTGTTATTCCGGTCGAGTTAGAGGTCGGCTCGGTCTGCCGCGCTCGTTCGCTGGTCGTTACGAATACTTTTGGTGAGCGCTTTCTGATTCGCTCATCCCATGATGCGGGTGATCCTTTTGCGTCCTGGCGCATGTTTCAACTCTCGTCGCCACCTCAAACCGGCACGGCCACGACGGTGTTGGATCCAGGTTTGTTTCTGCTGCCGCCCGCGCTGCTCAAGACATTAGAAACTGAGCCGGTCGAAGAGGTTTTGTTTCTCCGTGACGAAATGGCCAATATGGCGTGGGGCGTGGAAAAGACTATTGAGAGTGCGACTGAGCGGCCTTTGAATCGCTACGAACAGCAGAAGTATCCACCTGCCGCGCCCGCGGTGGCGGCTGATGTTTTGAATTACCAATTGGCAACTGCAGTTCCCGATTACTGGGTTCCGCTTCTGCCCGTGCGCTCCGCAGACGGCCTGCGTCTGCAACGCGGCAAGGTGCTGAAGATTGATGGTCAACTTGAAACTATAGGCGCAAAAGGACGCGTGCTCACTCCGGATCAACCGTTCCGGATTTTCGAGGAAGAGATTCCGCGCGAAGGCCTGCGCGTTACCCGCTCCTGGCAACTCGCGCGCTGGCACGACGGCTCAACTCACCTGTGGATCGGACGGCAAAAAGAGATTGGTCGCGGCGAAGGATCGAGCGGCTTGAGGTTTGACTCGGTCGAATCGTAAAGCGGATTTGATAGATCCAATTATTGCCTATCCCATTTTTTGCTTATCCTGCAACATCCCCTTGCTCATCCAGTGCTTACACTCACTTGGCTTGATGCAAGTTTTATTGGATTGCAGGACTAAAGTTTCCGGCGCATGATGTGCGACCTTTTGGAGGGAGCATAAATGCGTATGAGCGAAACCGTCCTGAGTTGCCTTCTCGTTTTGTGCAACTCAAAGAATGGTTAAAACATGTTCCGGCTCTGGCGCCCTCTAATGAGAGAGGATCATGCGCGCCGGACATGACCGTCCGGCGATTTACCGCTATGGGTTGTCACGTTTTCCCGTGGTGCTCAAGTCAGCTTTCGTTTTTCCACTGCCGGTATCCAGGGCTACCGGCGATGGGTACCCTTTACCCTTCAAGGCTCCGATTTCAATCACAATCTCTTTCTGATTCCTGGCAACTGCCGTCATTTTCTTGCTGGATCTGCGATCGTTAGTCGAAAAAGATCGGGCCGCTGTGGGTGATGGACTCCCGTTTGGCGCAGCGGCGTCGGTTGATGATGCCGACATTTGGGTTATTGCGTCCAGGGCCTGGCTCCGCTCTCCTTCGGTTAAATCATCCAGCCGAATGCCGTTTGCCTCCAGCACCGCGCGCAGGTTGTCTTCGGTATTCGTACCCTGATCGTAAACGTCGCGATAGATATGCAGTTTGCCGTCTTCGACGACAATCGTTTCATACCGGAGTTCCACAGGTACTGGCCGCTCGAGTTTAGTTTGCTTTGTCTGAGTCTTGTCTCGCGCGTATTCGGTCAGTTCGGCGTCGGTCAATTGCGCACCACCGAGTTGCGCAATCAGTTTGGCAAAGTCCTGTACCTGTGGCGTTGTGAGTCCGACGCAACCGTGCGAATCAAAGGTCCCCAGTTTTGCCGCCGGTTTGCCCCCATGAATCAAAGACGGACCGCCGATTGGAATCTTAATTGGGCCAAGCGGATTCAACTTACTGCCGGCAGCGACCTTTTTACCGGCGCTGACGTTTTTCATCTTCGCGACCCACGGTTCATCGGGCGGTGTCCAGGTCGGATTGAAAATGATTACCCGCGCTTTACGCAAACCAATGGGCAACGGAAATTCGGGGTAGCCGATCCCAATCTTGTACGACTTAATTAAATGACCATCGTCAAACACATCCATTCGATAAGCGGGGATGTTGACGACTACTCGGGAATCGGCAGGCACTGCGTTCGGCGCGCCGGCAGATTGCTCGCGACTGTTTGAGTTCGCGGGTGGAGTGCTGCTTTTGTCGGAAGCTTCATCGGCCTGGCCACTTGATAGTTCATTGACGAGTTCCGCCAGTTGCTGCGTTTTCTCCGGCCCAATCAAAGCTCCGATCTTCTCTGCTGCCGCCGCGCGCGCAGTCGCAGACTCGCCTTCGCCCTCACCCGCATTTTCTTCATTCAGTTTATCCGTTTCTGAGTGAGCTAGATCTTTCAGCTTCGTGACTTGCTCGTCAGTTAACTGCAAACGCGTTTTGAGTGTTCCGGCGAAAGACTCGTCGGCAAAGAATGCGTCCAGCACTGGTAAGGTCAGCGACTGGGTGCTCGACGCCTGTTTATTTTCAGGTGATGGCGAAGATGTGGCCGAGGGGACAGGTGAGGCCCCATTCTTGTTCGCCTGATCTATAGGTTGAACTGCGCATCCGGTAGCTGTTAGGCAAGCCGTCAGCGTAAACAGATAACTCCAATATCTTCTCATCAAATGCTCCTGCGATACTTTCGTAACGGCCAATTAGTTTGGTTATGACTGATCGTCCTGCAAGACGCATTCCTGCGGCCAAGGCTGGTTTCGTGGAAGTAATGGAGAGATCACTACCTGAGAACTAACTTGTTTGCATGATAAGCGAACGTCTGATCAGGACGGGAGCGTCGATACACGCACCCTGGCAAATTGACGATCGTGACGAAAAGGAACTGTGAACCACGAAATCACACGAAACGAGGTGCGTGTTTGTTCGTGTGAATTCGTGGTTTCACTTCTTCTTGACGATCTCGATTAGCAAAACGAACGGGGCATCTTTTATGGCCTCCTCACCTTTTAAGCAGTGGGTAAGGATTTATATTCACGCCTTGCCAGTAATGTTTAGGATCGGAAATTATGGCGATCGAGAAGTGCAGATGGTAATTCCCTGGTCCGGCATTTCCCGAATTGCCGACGTACGCGATGGTCTCTCCTTGTTTGGCAAAGTGACCTTCAGTCAGACCTTCAGCATAACGATCAAGATGCGCATAGTAGTAGACGAATTTGTTGTCAGTGCTTAATTGATAAATTGTTGTCCCTCCTGGTTCGCTTTGAAAGAGTTTGATGACTGTTCCGTCTGCGGCTGCGAACACGGGCGTGCCCAGCGGCGCGGGAATATCAATTGCATCGTGAATGCGTCCTTCTGATCGACTTTCGGAAAAGGTGTCACGCAATTGATCCGGTCGTACGCCGGCCACCGGAATAATTAAGTTGCTTGGTGTTGTGCTTTCGGGATTTGGTAAAGCCGGGCTCGCGTTAGTCGCTGGGGGGACTGGAGTCGGCACAGCCGGGCTCGCGTTAGACGTTGAGGCAGACGGAGTAGGTAACGCAGGACTGACCTCAGGCGGCGGAGAAGGCGAAGCCGAGAGTAGACCACCCGAGTCATTCTGAGGCGCCGACGATTTGTACCATGTAAATACCTCACGGCGGCCGTTTCCGGCACTTCTGCCAAGCCAAACCACCAACCCGGCAATGGTGGCGAATATTGCCAGAAACCCGACCAGAATTCGCGTGCGTCTACGGCCTGCTGATCCCATAACATTATGTCTATAATTCTTCACTCATCCGATGCAACGAAAGTCTATTCAGATTGTCGGCGTTATCTGGACTCTGGTCTATGCCAGCTTCATTGTATGGATCTATGCGACTGAACCGCGTTCATTCAGGGACGTAGCGACCAATACTCAAGTTGCTACAGGTACCTACGAAATAAACCAGGAAAAATTTAATAGTGGCCTGACACTCTTCCGCCGCGACCAGTTTCGCGCCGCACGTGAGGAATGGGCCGCTGCCGATTCTGCACAGAGAGATCCGCGCACACAGTTTTATATCGCCTACTCCTACTACCGGGAGGGCTGGGGTCGCACCTATTACGATCGAACACTTTTCACTCAGGGTCTGGCGGCAGTCAATCGGGCGATCAATCTTGATCCGAACCGCCAGCTTGTGGTTGATGATCCAAACCTGCAAATGCATAAGCCCGCCGAGTTGAAGGCCGAGCTGGAACAGGGGCTCGAAACAAGTTGGAGCGATCTCAATCCGTTGAAGCTTTTTCGCCAACGAAAATGAAGGACTACGCGGAGAGGAATCGAGCGCTATTGCACTTCGTCGCGGTGCCCACGATTCTGCTCACGGCCGGGTTGCTGGGAGGATTGCGAATAGACGCGCAAACCAGACAATTTGTATTCATTGCGCCGCCGCTGGTAACGCTGGTCCTGGCGATCCTTTTAGGGTCGCTTTTTGTGCGTGCCGGAACCATCGACCTGCGACATTGGCTGTCCGTCGAACAACCAGCGCTCACCAACCTTTCCCATTTGCTGACTCTCTTGGCGCTTTTCTTTGCTACAGCTCAGGCTTTCAATTCTGTATTGCCGGAAACGGGTCTCCTGCACTGGATGTTCTGTTTCTTTTTTCTTTGGACCCTTTGGACTAATCAATTTTCAACTTTCGATCCGCGGCGCCTTTTGCGAAGCATCATGGTTTTGTTCGGCACGGCCTTCGTGCTGAAGCATCTGTTTATGTCCGCTTTCTCCGCGCCTGACAAAGGTTGGCTTAGAACGATTGTTGCCACCTTCTTACAAGGCATTTCCGTCGACGTTCCGGCGTTTGCACCAGCCACCGGATACATATCCTTCTTTGCGCTGGCAGCTCTATGTGGTGGGTCTCCTCCTGATAGCACCTGTTCCTATGGGATCAGGTCCGGCTCCGATTAACAAGCTAGCTGTGAACGACGCTTTGAGTCACCGCGAATAGCTGGGAGCGCGGACCTCCCGTCCGCACCGAGCGCGCTCCGCGAGTCGCTCCGCCACCGCCAGCTGCCTCAATCCTCTTATCAGCCTATCGAACCCCCGAACCAACTCGTTATCCTCTGCGAGGACAACATATTGAGAAGAATTGAAACCACGAACGAACGCGAACAAAGTGCCGTTTGGTGTCGTTTCGTGGTTCAAATTCGAGAAGACAACATTGAGAAGAATTGAAACCAAGAAGGCACACCAGGAAAGGCCCGTTTGGTGTCAGTTCGTGTTTCAGCTCTGACGACCTCTAATGAGGCGGTAGAGCGCGAGCAGTATGATGGCTCCCACAACTGCGAGCACCAGGCTCATTAAGAATCCCGGCTGAGTCAGGTCGCGGGTGTCGCCATGAAGGGCGGTGCCGTAGCCGAACAGAGCTCGACCAATAAAGCCGCCGATAAACGATCCAGCGATCCCGATCAGAATGGTGACGATGCAGCCACCGGGGTCCCTCCCCGGCATGATCGCCTTGGCAATGAGGCCGGCGATTAATCCAAAAACAATCCATCCGATAATTGCGAACATCTCGCGCTCCTCTCTGATGGTGCAGTTGAAGTCGCACGCGCACCCTGCGCGTGATTCACGGGCGGAACGCCCGTACCACCTCGCCTAATTGCTGCGATGCCGGTCTCCGGTGCTTTGATCCGTGTATCTATGCAATCTTTATGTGTCTGCAATGAGTGTTTTCTAAGAAGATTTCAACACAGGAACGGCAAAAAGCCTCGTTTCGTGCCGCTTCGTGGTTCAAAATTCCATCCGCCATATCAACCGGAATTGAAACCACGAACGGACACGAATAAAGTACTTAGTTTCGTGTTGCTTCGTGGTTCAAATTCAGGACATGAATCGCTTCGTGGACTGACTTAATACTGGTCTCTTAACCCCACCGATAAATCGGTGGGCTACTATCCTTCGTCGGCTGCGCCGACGTTTGCAGCAAACTCCTCTCCGCGTAACCTGTTAATCTGCGGGGGAATTTTCCGCGCTCAAGCTGATGGCGCGCTCCTTGCTTTTGATTTCGGACCTTGAGGAAGGAACGAGTGCCGCCGAGGGAACCACTCTGGAAAGTTAACGATCAGGCAGCAAAGCTGGCTGAGCTGGTAAGTCATGAGGGCGATCTGAAGGAAGCACCGCTCCGTCGTGATGTCCGCTCCCTCGGTCGGCTGCTCGGTGAAGTGCTGAAAGAACAAGTCGGAGTCGAATTCTTCAATGCCGTCGAAGAGCTGAGGTTGTTGTTAATCGAACATCGGGAGGCCAGTGCGCGCACCGCAGCTGCCAATAAGAACCATTTGATGGATCGCGCGCAGCAGATTGTAAACAGTCTCAATATTGTTGACGCCCACCGGATGGCCAAAGCTTTCGCCATCTACTTCGAATTGACGAACCTCGCCGAGACCAATCATCGCAAGCGCCGGCGCCGCGCGGCTCAGGTCTCTCCCGAGCGACAGGCTCAGCCGGGAAGCTTTCTCGGTACCCTGCGCCGCATGCGAGCTGCGGGTATCACCGCGCAGCAGGTCCTGCAATGGTTGCATAAAGTGGAACTGACGGTGGTTTTCACCGCCCATCCCACAGAGGTCGCGCGGCGAACTGTGTTGTTCAAGCGGCAACGTATTGCGGAGGAACTGGAGCAACTCGATCGGCTGCCGCTGCCGTTGCCCACCGCCGCAAAACGGGAGCGGGCCATCGCGGCGGAGATTGCCGGCCTTTGGCAGACTGATGAGGTGCGCCGCCGGCGACCGACCGTTCGCGACGAGATCAAAATGGGGCTCGANTACTATCCCGGTGTCCTGTTGGAAACGCTGCCCAANGTCTATGAAGAATTGGCGGATAATTTTCGCGAAGTCTACAGCAGCAAGGTGCCGGCGCACGAGCTACCGCTCCTTTTTCGCTTTGGTTCCTGGATAGGTGGAGACAGCGATGGCAATCCCTACGTCACGCCGGAGTGCACCCGGGACGCATTGGCTCTGGCCCGCGAAACCATCCTCGATTATTACCTCATGAAGATCGACGATTTGATTTGGCGCCTGAGTCCTTCGGTGCTTCAAGCCGGGATCTCGAACACGCTTTTGGATTCTTTGGAGGAGTATGCCGGAAGGATACCGACGAGCTTCGGTCCGAAACGGCACTCGCCACAGGAGGCCTATCGACAATTCCTTGACTATGTCCAGGTGCGTCTATCCGCTGCCCGAAGTGGCACGGGCGTCTCGCCCGTGAGTCACGCGCAGGGTGCGCGTGCCACTTACCTGGACGCCGATGAGTTTGCCGCAGATCTACGAATTGTGCGCGCCAGCCTGGCGGAAAATGGCGGTGAGCGTTTGGCCCGTTCANTCGTTGATCCTCTGCTGCGACAGGTTGAGACCTTCGGTTTCCATCTGCATACGCTCGATATCCGCCAAAACGCGCGCATTCACCGGCTTGCGGGTGAAGAGATTTCCCGCATTGTGCAGCTGCCGGAAAACGAACCCAATGCTGGGCAAACATTCAGCCTGCCGGTGTCTCCTTCTCGCGAAACAGCGAGCTTGCTTGATTCGCTGCGCATGGTCGGCCAACTGAAGCGAACCTTCCCACCGCGGGCGATTGAGAGTTACGTCATCAGCGAGACCCGAGAAGCTACCGATGTGCGATTAATGATCCGCCTCGCCGGGCTTACTGGTGTAGGCGTGGCAGCAGACGGGCGCGCCGATCCCGGCTTAATGCCGGTGCCGCTCTTCGAATCAATCGCGGACTTGCGGAACTGCCCGGCGATCTGTCGGACTCTTTGGATGAGTGCGGATTATGCGCCGCTCCTCGACTCGTGGGGTCGGCGCCAGGAGGTGATGCTGGGCTATTCAGATTCAAACAAGGACGGCGGCATGTTGACCAGCACCTGGGAGATTTTCAAGGCTCATCGGGCCTTGCAACTCGTGGCTCAGGAATGCGGGGTGAAGTTACGGCTCTTTCACGGACGCGGCGGAACTGTGGGACGCGGTGGCGGTCCTACACATCATGCAATAGTTTCCCAACCATCCGTGGCTTTCGGCGGCGAGCTTAAGATTACCGAGCAGGGCGAAGTGATGAACTGGAAGTATTCGGACGCAATCCTGGCTGAGCGCAGTCTGGAATTGATGCTCGCTGCCAGTCTGGAAGTTCTCTGGCGGGCGAGCGGGCCACCGCATAACCTGGAATCGGAATGGGAAGCTATCATGGAAGCTCTTTCCCGGGATGCTTTTGGATTCTATCGAGAGATGATCGCCGACAATCCGGAGGTGCTGTCATATTTTGAGGAGGCCACACCTTTCCGGGAACTGGAGTTGGCCAAGATCGGCTCGCGTCCGGCACGCCGTGGCCGGCAGGGTGGACTGTCAGACCTGCGCGCGATTCCCTGGGGATTTGGCTGGATGCAAAGTCGTCACGTGTTGCCGGCGTGGTTCGGGGTCGGCTGGGCGCTGGACCGGTTCGCGCGCCGCGGCCCAGAGCAGGAGCGCTCGTTGCGCACGATGTTTCGGGAGTTCGCCCTTTTCGACGACTTGATCCACAACGTCGAGATGGGGTTGGCGAAGGCCGATCTTTCGATTGCCCGGCTGTATGCCGGCCTGGTCGCCGATGAAGCGCTGCGCGAGCGAGTATTCGGCATGATCGTCGAGGAGTTCGAGAGAACAAAGGAAGTTATCCTGCGTCTGACGGGGCAAACCGGGTTGCTCGAGCGGAATCCGGTGTTGGCGCGCTCAATCCGTCTGCGCAATCCATATGTCGATCCGCTCAGTCTGATCCAGGTAGCCCTGCTGCGCCGCAAGCGAGCAAATGAAGATCAAGAAGACGTGCACCTGAATTACGCGCTGGCCGCAACGATCAACGGCATCGCCGCAGGTTTACGCAACAGTGGATGAGGTCATTCAGCAACAGGTTGAACTAAGTACGCCATGTCTTAGTACCCCGAGCGCCAGCGAGGGGATCAAAACTCCAACTAAGACAGTTCACATTCACACAGACACGTGAGTGATCCCCTCGCTAGCGCCCGGGTAAGACGTAGCGCTCCGCGGATTTAATAGTTTTCCAGGAATTCCGCAATCCTGTTGAAGACAACGTTGAGAGTCGCCTCGTCTGCCAAATAGACCATGCGAAAATAACCTTGTTGCGGGTCCGCGCCGAAACCTGATCCATGCACCACCAGGGCGCCGGTCGCTTCCAGCAAATCCAACACAAAACGTTCATCTGTATCGCCGGCGTGGTCTGCCTTAATCATCAAATAGAAGGCCGCCTGCGGCACGTCAGATGAGAGACCTTTGATTTCCTGCACTCGCCGGACGGCAAAGTCGCGTCGCTTGCGAAGTTCGGTGATGAAATTCATTTGGAAAGCGCGATCGCCGTCGAGCGCAGGGCGCACGGCATATTGCGCCGGCGTGGGAGCGCAGAGCCGCCCGCCGGCGAGGCGATAAACTGCCCTGACCACATCGCACATCCTGTCTGCATGAGTGAAGCGCATCCAGCCCGTCCGCCATCCGGGAACGAGAAATGTTTTGGACAAACTCTCGAGAGTCACCAACGGCACTCCTATCGGCTCGGCCAGTACGGAGGCGGGCGCCGGTTGTTTTTCGAAACAAAGCTCTCGATACACCTCATCAGCGATCACAATCAGATTTCGGTGTCGAGCCAGCTCCAGCAATTGTCCAGTGATCTCGTCAGAGACGATTGAACCAGTTGGATTGTTGGGGTTGATCAAAACCAGGGCCCGGGTCCGGCTGTTTACCAGCGCGCTGATTTCATCAAGTGATGGTTGCCACGCATTTAGCGCATCAAGCTGGTAATAGCGGGCGGTCGCGCCAAGCTTGCTTAGGATCGCCGGATAAATTGGATAACCCGGTGCGGGCAGCAGGACTTCATCATTTTCATTCAGGAGCGCAGTGAGGAGGAGGTCTGCCGCTTCCGATGCTCCTGAGGTAATGAGGACCTGGTCGGGCGCCGTGAGGGCGCCCAAACGGGTTGCATAACGCGCGACCGCCTCTCGCGCTTCAAGTAGTCCCGCTGAGTGCGCGTATCCCGTGAAGCGATCTCGGAGCGCGGCGATCACCGGCTCGACAATGTGCGGTGGAGGTCGAAAACCATAGACCTGCGGATCTCCGATGTTCAGGTAGATGACCTCGCGTCCAGCTTTGGTCAACGCTTCCGCGGCTCCCGCCAAATGACGAATCGCATAATGATAGCTTTCGATTCTGCGAGCAGATTGAATCATTGACATCACCTTCGCAGTGTATCGCATGCCGCCGCCCCACGGCTTGATCTGTTTTCTTTATGAAGAGATAAAGATTGTTATCAGGCTGCTGGCCTCCGACAAAATTGTAATCGAGACCCTACAGCGTGACGTAAGCACGCAATGTTTATAGGACCAAGACGCCTTTTTAGATCGCAGGGAGCGAAATGCGCCCTCACTTCCGACTGGAACGCAAGCGGCTCCCTTGCAATGAGCGCCAAGCGCGAACCAAAAAGAGCAAGCGAGACACTTGCGCTCCAGTCAACGATCCGCACGGCCGTCGCGAACAGATAATTTTGTCGCGCGTCCGGCCAGAACCGACATAAATGTCGCTCGCGCATCCTGCCGCACGTTTCTCCAGCTTCATCACTGCGTACTCAGTTATTCAGGATTTCATAAGGATTACACGCCTTCACGCACGCATCGAGCGATCTTGCTCGTGCGTGGTACGAGGCTTGTAATGCGCACAGAGCGACGCTGGGTAGATTCTCAAAATTTCCAGTTCAATCCGCGTAGACATCAAGTTGGGTCTTTGAGGAGAAACGCCGAACGGAGTGGGAGTGCCGGTTGAATCTGCCAACCGTTCAAGTCAAGAGAAGGTCGACCAGCAAGCAGTAATTCAGAGAGGGGCCCTGCAGAATGCCGACGATGAAGAAAAGATTGACACTATCACAAAAAATTTCGCGCTTGGGTAACCGGCTTCACGATCGTGAATGGCGGCGGTACGGCTGGCTGCTTTTGATCGGCAAGACGATGGGCATTGCTTTGCTCATCGCGGGCGTCGTTTTCCTTCCGGAAATGATCGGTCTGCGTGCATTTGCCGCGGATGGCGACGTGAAGCCTAACGATATCGTCAACCCGCTCAACACGGTGTGGACGCTTCTGGCTGCCTTCCTGGTTTTTGCCATGCAGGTAGGCTTCACCATGCTCGAGGCAGGCTTCTGCCGCTCGCGCGAAACAGTCAACGTGTTGATGGAGTGCATCGTCGACACCTGTCTTTGCGGCCTGCTGTTCTTTGCTTTCGGATTTGCCTTCATGTTCAGCCATGGCAACGGCTTTATTGGTTACCACTGGTTCTTCTTGCAAGGTGCGCCCGCAACTTACGAGGCAACAGGCGTGGCCTTCCTGGCCTTTTGGCTGTTTCAGTTTGCTTTTGCCGACACCTGCTCAACCATCACGTCAGGCGCGATGATCGGACGCACGGGTTTTGTTGGTGACCTGCTCTACAGCGTGGCGGTCTCAGGTTTCATATATCCGATCATCGGTCACTGGGCCTGGGGGCCTGACGGCTTTTTGGCCACGATGGGAAGCGAAGGGAACTTCCTGGCATCGCTGGGGACCGGTTTCCACGACTTCGCCGGCTCAACCGTTGTCCACACGATCGGCGGATTCATCGCGCTCGCTGGTGCGTTGGCCCTCGGTCCGCGTCTGGGGCGGAAATTCAAGCGCGACGGCGGTGGCCCAATGCTGCCTCATGATTTGACGATCGCCGCGTGTGGCGGCCTGATCCTTTGGTTCGGCTGGTACGGATTCAACCCCGGCAGCACGCTTTCGGCGATGGACTTTGAGGGCATCGGACGCGTCGCCGCCAACACCACGCTGGCTGCCTGCGCGGCTGGTCTGACTGCGCTCTTTTACGCTTTCGTGATGAGCAAGAAATGGGATTTGAGTTTTACCGTCAACGGTTTTTTGGCCGGTCTGGTGGCGATTACTTGCCCCTGTTACTGGGTCAGCCCGGTGGGGGCCATCCTGTTGGGCGGTGTGGCCGGCGTGCTAGTGGTCGTCGGCGTTGAGGCGCTTGAATGGCTGCGGGTGGACGATCCCATCGGCGCGGTTCCGGTGCACGGGTTCGCCGGGATTTGGGGCACGCTCTCGCTCGGTCTTTTCGCCGCCGGCAAGTTCGGGGCTACCGGTCCACTGGCGGCTGACAATTCCGCGCCCCTCACGGGACTTTTCTATGGCGGCGGATTTGCTCTGCTCAAGGCGCAGGCAGTCGGCAGTTTGATCATCACGTCTGCGACGTTCGCCGTCTCGCTGGCGGTCATGTATGCCATCAAGGGCGTCAGGCTCCTGCGGGTCTCTCCGGAAGGCGAGACATACGGGCTCGATCTGCATGAGCACGGCATTTCGGCATACCCGGAATACATGATCTCGCCCGTGGCCCGGCCTACGGGAATGACGTTCGAGGAACCAGTCAACCTGAAACCGGCGCCGGCTGCCCAGCTTAGCGTCAGCGAGACAAGTTGATTTCCGCCGGCAAGGAAAAGAGGAAATGGGGTGTCTGCGCCAAAGGCGCGAAATGAAAAAGCCTGGGGCAACGCCCCAGGTCACCACGGTCCTGGTTCATAAGAGCGCTGAAGGCGCGGAATAAGAAGAAGGTTGCGGTGAACCAATGCCGCGCCTTCAGCGCTCAATATTTTACACGGCTTCGGGCCCCAGGGGCGTTGCCCCAGGCTTTTATATTTCGCGCCTTTTGGCGCTCGGGGGATTCACATCGATGAAAAAGATTGAGGCCATTATTAGACCGCACTTACTTGAGGCCGTCCGCAACGCGCTTCAGGAAATTGACGTCGCCGGAATGACCATTAGTGAAGTTCAGGGCTATGGTCGCCAAAAGGGACACACGGAGATCTATCGAGGAGCGGAGTATCAGATCCAATTCGTGCCGAAGCTCAAAATCGAAGTCATCATTTCCGAAGACATTGAGGATTTGGTCGTCGAGACCATTCAGAACACTGCCCGCACCGGCAAATTTGGTGACGGAAAAATATTCGTCGCTCCCACGGACGAAGTAATCCGCATCCGCACGGGAGAGCGTGGGGAGGCGGCGGTTTAGACTGGAGCGCAAGCGTCCTCGCTTGCAATGAGCGCGAAGCGAAAAAAGAGCAAGCGAGACGCTTGCGCTCCAGTCCTACTAAAAGATTGCGAAGTCGGCTTTTGGGTCGTGGTCACCTGACTGCGCGCGAATGCCGAGAACCAAAAACGATGGCCCACCTGTCCAGGCTTTGTAGGGCGCGGGACAGATGAGCCACTGACATCGTCCGTTTCGAGACGATATGGAGCAAATTACAACATGCTCAAAACAAAAGCAATCGGAGCGCTAGGCGCTCTGCTTGGGATTATGCTGAGTACTCACATCGTCAACGCACAATCAACCCTTTTCAATATTCCCTCGACTGATGTCGTGGCGAAGAAGAAAACTTATGTTGAGTTCGATTTCATCAGTCACTTTGAGTCCCATGAGAATGGCGGCTTTCAGGGTTACGTTCCGCGGGTCGTTTTCGGGGTGGGGAAACACATCGAGATTGGCACGAATGTCGCTTTTCTCGATACCCTGGCTCCGGATCAGCCCGTCGAACTACAGCCAAACATCAAGTACCAGTTCTACAGTAATGAAAAGAACGGCGTCGCGGCAGCGGCGGGCGGCATTCTGTACACGCCGATCGCGCACCGGGCCGGCGTCGACACCTTCGGATTGCTTTACAGCACCGTAAGCAAGAAGTGGAAGGGCAATTATGGGCCGCGTTTGACCGGCGGCGGCTACGGTCTGGTTGGCCGCGCCAGCGGAAACGGCAACGAAGGTGGCGCCATCGCGGGTTACGAGCAGCCACTGCACCCCAAGGTCAGCTTCGTGATGGATTGGTTGAGCGGCCGAAACCGGTTTGGTTACGTGACGCCCGGCTTTGCTTTTACGGTGTCGAAGACGAGCGCCTTGTATGCCGGTTACAGCATCGGCAACTTTGGACGGAAGAATAACGCGCTGTTTGTCTACTACGGCATTACTTTTTGAGGCGCGGTTCCGGGTAAACAAACGCCGCAGGCGTTCAGAAATTCCAGCCCACAGTTGCGCGCGTACGCGCGCTACCCTGGGAAGTTCAAAGCAAGGGCACCGGATATTCCGGAGAATTTGGAGTGCGCTGGCAGCGTCCCGATTTATCGGGACGGCGACGGCGCCCTAGATGCCTGAAGATCAAGATCCAAAGCGGCGTCGACGCTTCGCTCTGCCGCCGCACTCCAAATTGGTGTCCGTTGCTTGAATTCCCGGGGGTCTTGCCCCGGGCTGGAATTCGCGAACGTCTATGGCGTTGTTTTGTTGTCGTTCTACTCACTTTCTGAAACCGAAGAGGATGAATGTTTATGAGTGTCAAAGATGTGCTGAAGTTTGCGGCTGATGAAAAGGCCGCCTACGTTAACGTTCGTTTCACTGATCTGGTTGGCGCCTGGCACCATCTGACGTTTCCGATCGAGGAGCTCTCGGAAAAGTCTTTCGAAGAGGGCTTCGGCTTTGACGGGTCGAGCCTGCGCGGCTGGGCATCGATCCACGAATCGGACATGCTGCTGATGCCTGATTCCTATCGTTACTGGATCGATCCCTTCATGGACGAGAAGACCCTCTGCCTGGTGGCGGACGTAGTTGATCCGATCACCCGGCAGGGTTATTGGCTGGATCCGCGCGGCGTGGGCCATCGGGCTGAGAGCTATTTGAAGTCCACGGGTATCGCAGACACCGTCTATTTCGGTCCGGAGGCCGAGTTCTTTGTCTTCAATGACGTGCGATTTCAAAACGAGGGACACTCTGCCGGGTTCTCGATAGACAATCCGGAAGCGATCTGGAATACAAACAGCCAGAACGGGAACTCGAATCTCGGCTACCATATTCGCAACAAAGAAGGATATGTGCCGCTCCCGCCGTTAGACACGCTCCAGGACTTTCGCACCGAAGTTGCCAACGAGTTGAAGAAGGCGGGCATTCAGGTGGAATGCCATCACCATGAAGTCGCCACCGCCGGCCAATGCGAAATCGACTTTCGCTATTCAACTTTGATCGGCACCGCCGACAACCTGCAAATTTTTAAATACACCGTGCGCAACGTTGCGGGGCGACACCACAAAGGCGCTACCTTTATGCCCAAGCCACTCTACGGTGATAACGGCTCCGGCATGCATTGTCACCAATCGCTGTGGAAAGACGATAAACCGCTGTTCGGCGGTGATGGCTACGCCGGATTATCAGAGCTGGCGCGGTTCTACATTGGCGGTCTGTTAAAGCACGCCCCGGCCATCGTCGCCTTTGCCGCCCCGACCACGAACAGCTACAAGCGTCTGGTACCCGGCTTTGAAGCGCCGGTCAACCTGGCCTATTCGGCGCGCAATCGGTCGGCGGCCATTCGCATTCCGATGTTTTCCACCAACCCGAAACTCAAACGGCTTGAGTTTCGGCCGCCCGATCCATCGTGTAATCCATATCTGGCTTTCTCGGCGATGCTCCTGGCCGGTTTGGACGGCATTCAAAACCGGATCGATCCGGGTGAACCGTTGGACAAGGACATTTACGACTTATCGCCCGAGCAATTGGAGCAAGTCCCGAGTCTGCCGGGTTCTCTGGACGAATCGCTCAAGGCTTTGGAAGGGGACCAGGAGTTCCTTTTGAAAGGAGACGTCTTCACCACGGATTTGATTGAGCGCTGGATCACCTATAAGCGGGAGCGCGAGATTCAACCGCTCAGACTTCGACCGCATCCGCTGGAATTTGGGATGTACTTTGACATCTGAGCAATGAGTTCAGAACCGGGAGCGGTAGCGACCGGGCCAAACCACTGCCAACCGGTGATTTGCGTTTGCCAGGGCCCGTTCGCCACCGCTCCCGGTTCTGACCTGTTGTTAACCAGATTTATAGGTCGGTAAGAATAATCAATTATGGAATCAGGCCACAAAGCAGTAAATTGGCAAACTGGCGAGACCAAACAGGAAAACGCTCATGGGCCTTTCGCAAACAAGCAGAGCCACTCGGTCTTTGGGAACAATTACCATCCGTGTGGTTATTATTTCGTCGATTATTGACCGCTTTAGATGAAGGCCTGTTGACAATCTTCCGGCATATTGAATCAGGCCATCAACAACGAGTTGATGGCATTTTTTGTTTATCATGACATTCGATCAAACCAGATGGGTGTGGCGGAACGGTAGTGTTATCCCCTGGCGGGAGGCCAATACCCATGTGTCGGCGCATGCACTCCACTACGGCAGCGGCGTCTTTGAAGGAATGCGTTGCTACGAGACGGTTGATGGGCCGGCGGTTTTTTGTCTCGAAGCCCATCTCGAAAGGCTCTATAACTCGGCCAGCGTTTACGGGATCGAGATCCCTTACACGCGCGCCGAGCTTGCCGACGCGATTTGTGATTGTATTCAGCGAAACGAATTCAGCAGTTGTTATGTGCGGCCCCTTTGCTACTACGGCAGCAGTACTCTCGGCCTGCATCCTGCCAAATGTCCAATTGAGGTCGTGATCCTTACCTGGCCCTGGGGCGCATACCTCGGTGCGGAAGGTCTCGAGCGGGGTGTTCGCGTGACGGTCTCGCCCTGGCTAAAGTTTCACTCGCAGATGATGCCCACGACCGCCAAGGCGTGCGGTCAATATGTTAATTCGATCCTGGCCGTACGCGACGCGGTCGGTCGTGGTTTCGATGAAGCGTTGCTGCTCGATACGGACGGTCACCTCGCTGAAGGGTCGGGTGAGAATCTTTTCATCGTCCGTGATGGTCAGTTACTCACCAATGACGAACGTCACTCTATTCTGCTGGGCATCACTCGCGAGGTGGTGATGCAGATCGCCCGAAACCTTGGACTGGGAGTGGAAACCAGAGCCCTGCGGCTGGACGATCTGGTGGGCGCCGACGAAGCATTCTTTACCGGCACGGCGGCCGAGGTGACTCCAATTTGTGAAGTTGATGGTCAACCCGTCAAAACGGGCCGGCGCGGACCAGTGACCGAGCAGATTCAGGAGGTCTTCTTTGCCGCGACCTCGGGCCGCGATCCGAGATACCGGCACTGGCTGCATCCGGTCGCTCAGGTCGCTGCGTAGCGGCGATTGAATTTAGCCCGGCCTTTCAAGGCCGGGAACAGTTGCATCAGCAGAGACGCGTCGCGTCAGCGACGCCTGAAACGTGCGATGTTCATGCGTCGCTGACGCGACGCTATTTCGATTTTCGGTCTCTAACCCGGCCTTAAAAGGCCGGGCTAAATTCAATCGCCGCTACGCGGCGACAAACCCGTCTACCTACGTTAAGCAGGCGACGGAATGAGAACCATTAAGTTATGACTAATCGAATCGAGATCTATGACACCACTTTGCGTGACGGAACGCAGGGCGAAGGCGTCAATTTTTCCGTGGCCGACAAGTGCCGCCTGGTGGGGGAACTCGACGCGCTGGGAGTGGATATCATTGAAGGAGGGTGGCCAGGGTCAAATCCTCGTGACGTAGCTTTCTTCGAACAGGTGCGCCATCTGAAACTGGAGCACGCGGCCATCGCCGCTTTCGGATCGACACGCCGCCGAAATCTGTCGTGCCGCGATGACCCCATCATGCAGTCGCTGCTGGCAGCGGAAACGTCCGTAATAACCATCTTCGGTAAGTCGTGGGTGTTGCATGTAACGGATGCCCTGCGAGTAGATCTCGATGAGAATCTAGAGATTATCGAAGACTCAGTTAGTTACCTTTCTGAGCGGGTGCCGTTTGTGATTTATGACGCCGAGCACTTTTTTGACGGATACCGCTCGAATCCGGAATACGCGCTGGCTACGTTGCGCGCGGCGGCGGCAGGCAAACCCCACCGCATCGTGCTCTGCGACACCAACGGCGGCAGCCTTCCTGACGATGTAGCGCGCATCACACAGGCAGTCATTAAAGAGATCAAGGTGCCAGTCGGCATCCACTGTCATAACGATGGCGAGTTGGCAGTGGCCAACACGCTGGCCGCAGTCGCGGCGGGCGCGACGCACGTGCAGGGAACGATCAACGGTTATGGCGAGCGCTGCGGCAATGCCAACCTTTGTTCAATCATCCCCAATCTCGAGCTCAAGCTGCGCCGCGAAACCATTGGCCGTGAGCGTTTGCAGAAGTTGCGCGCGACGGCGCGCTTTGCCAGCGAGATCGCCAACCTCTCGCTTGACTCGCGTGCAGCCTTTATCGGCGACAGCGCCTTTGCCCACAAGGGCGGAGTGCACGTGTCGGCAGTGGAACGTAATCCGGAAACATACGAGCATATCCAACCCGAGACAGTCGGCAATCGGCGGCGCGTACTGGTTTCTGATCTTTCAGGCCGCGCGAACTTGCTGGCTAAAGCTCGCGAGCTGGGAATTCACCTGGATGAAGAACAGCGAGTCCTGGCGGAACTGAAACGACTTGAGCACGACGGCTTTGAGTTCGAAGCAGCGGAAGCAAGTTTCGAACTACTCGTTCACCGGCTACGCAGCGGTCCGGAACCCTATTTCGAACTTCTGGGATTTCGGGTTATCGACGAACATCGTGGCGCCTTAATGCCTATGAGCGAAGCGACCGTGAAGATCAAGGTCGGAGATCACGTCGAGCACACGGCGGCCAGCGGCAACGGTCCGGTCCACGCACTGGATCAGGCGCTGCGTCGCGCCCTGGGGAAGTTCTATCCCTTGCTCGGCGAAGTGTATCTGGTGGATTACAAGGTGCGGGTCATCAGCGGGGCGCTGTCCGGCACGGCCAGCCTCGTGCGTGTGCTGATCACTTCAACCGACGGAAAGACAACGTGGGGTACCGTCGGCGTCTCAGCCAATATCGTCGAAGCCAGCTGGCGGGCGTTGGTAGACGCGGTCGAATATAAGCTGATGAAGCATGGAACGAAAGCCCTGATTGAGGCAGGGAGTCAGCCGTTAAAAGTCAGAGAATTTGGAGTGCGGTGACTTGTCACCGCTTTGGTTTAGGCTGCTCAAATGAAAGCGCCGACAAGTCGGCGCACTCCAAACCTGCAGCTTCCAACCTGTCAGCTCGCGCATCTTCTTCCTCCTGTTTACGCCTTAAGCCGGCGCGGCCATCGTAAGTTCGAAATGCGGGCAGCGCCAGCAGGAGCAGACCCGTTCCGAATACGCAGAGGATGCCGCCGGAAACTGCGGAAGTGCGAATGCTGAAAAGGCTGGCGACAATGCCTGACTCAGCATTTCCCAGCATGGGACCGGTGTGATAGCTAATCAGCTCGATTCCCGCGAGCCGCCCGCGCAAATGATCAGGGATTGTTTGGTTCCAGATAATCATCCGAAACACGCCGCTAATCATGTCCGCAGCGCCCGCGATCGCCAGGAGCAACAACGCCAGCCACAAACGTCCCGCGAAACCAAACGCAATGATCGCAAAACCCCAACACGCGGCCGCAATTCCCACCGCCAATCCGTGCCGGTGGACATGCCTGGTCCAACCCAGCATCACCGACATTACGAGCGCGCCCGCAGCCGGCGCTGCATAGAGAAAACCCACTGAAGCACCGCCGTAACTTTCAGCAATTGCGGGAAACAGGGCCATTGGAATGCCAAAGAACATCGCATTCATGTCTACCAGGTAAGTGCCCAGCAACTCCTGACGGCTGCGCGCGTAGCGCAAGCCCTCAATGATCGATTCGATTCCCGGCCGGTCTGCTGCGGGCGGCGGCGGTACGGACTGCATTAGTGCCAGGGCAATCAACGACACTATGAATGTAAGCAGATCGACTGAGAAAGCGAGTGCTGGACCAAACGTAACAACCAACACCCCTCCCAATGCCGGGCCACCAATCATCGCGACGCTGCCGCGAAAAGCGTGAAGCGCAGCCACTGCCGGCATCTGTTCCGGTTTCACGATTCGTGGAATCATGGCTTCCAAAGATGGGCGCTGCAGTGCGGTAAGAGCGGCGAAGAGCGAGGCGCAGGTGAACAACAACCAGACGTGCGGTCGCGGCAGCAGCGCATTAATTATTAAGACCACCGAACCGCCAGCCAACGCTGCTTCCGTAAGGCGGACCATGAGGCGGCGATCGAAATAGTCAGCAACCGCACCGCCAACAAATCCCATAAAGAGGACGGCCACGAACTCCACAACTCCTAACATGCCGACCGCAAAGGTTGACTTCGTCAATTGAAACACCTGCCACGGCAGCGCAACGAAAGTCATCATCGACCCAAAGAACGTAATCGACTGGCCGACATAAAGCAGCCGAAACTCTCGCGAGTCGCGCAGCGGAGTGAAATCAAGTGTGAACCAGCGTCTGCCACCGTCACGTTCCGGCTTTTGATCCGGCAAATCTTCAAGATGCGGAGAAAGCTGCGGCGGCGCAGCCGGATCCGGCGTGAGATGCGTGGTGGCTTGAGGAGCTTGTTCGTCCACGATTTAGGATCTTGTCAGGTTAGGAAGTTACCAGCCTGAATGAATGGTCCACTGCTCGACCAGGCGATCCTTCTCTAAAACGTTATAGTGCGAATGATTGGCAGCTGTTAAGCACGAGTGGTTGGGAAGCACCCGCACCCGAGTGCCAACCTTTAACGCGCCCAGAGTCGTATCATCCAATTCGCAAAGAACACCATGTTCTTGAGAAAGCGAGTGCAGCGTGACTCCCAGAGCATTACCTTCCAGGTCAAGAACACTGCCATAGCCGCATTTAGGATTTAAATCGATTGGCCCATGATCTTTTGAAAGCGCCAGCGCACCGGCGTCAATCACTACCGTTCGGTGAGTCCAATCTCGATGTATGACTGATGCCAGCACAGTGAGTGCACAGTCATCGAACTTACAACTACCAAGCGTGGCCTGGAACGCATCAAAGAATATGTAATTTCCCGGCCGGATTTCATCTATTCCGCGGCAGTGATCGAGATGTGTGATTGTCGGCGTCGACCCGATACTTACCTTTGGAACTTCTATACCCACTTCGCGCAACCCGGCGGCCAATTCCATCATTGAGTCTCGTTCCTGGCGCGTAACGTCCAACAGCTCCGCTTTTGATTTGCAGTTATAAGAGTGCCCTGCGTGCGTCAAAATGCCTGCGAAGCGCAGATTTTTTGAATCCGTGATAAGTCGCGGGATGCCGAAGGCCTCTCTGGAATTCGGCTCGACCCCGCAACGGTGATAACCACAGTCCACCTTTAGAAAAACATCCAGCTGAATGTTTTCGCCGCGGGCTAAGTTATCCAGTAGTTCCGGAAGCTCCGGGTCATCAGTAATGAGTGAGAGTTTCGTTCCCTGACGAACCAGCTCAATGACCTGCTTGAATTTTCCCGGCTCGATGGGAACGGCATATGTGAGATCGTCAAACCCGTGAGTTGCAAACGCGCGAGCCTCTGCCAGGGTCGATACCGTAATAGCGCCGCTATGCCCGCGAGTTTGAATGCGGGCCACCTCTATAGACTTATGCGTTTTGACATGTGGCCGGAGTTGGACACCGTTTGATTGCGCAATGTCGCCAATTCGTTTCGCATTGCGTTCTAGAATCGCAACGTCAAGGATCAGGCTCGGAGTTTTTAAAGATGTGAGATCCAATGCTTTCCTTTCTACATCAGAGGCCGCAACCAGGTTTGTGCAAGAAATGCCGTCAAAAAACTGGACCTCATAATACTTTCAAACTTGTCCCAATCGATCAACCTGCACCCGATGCACACAAGATTTCCGAGTCCGGAGTAGGCCAGAAATCCTTTCGTGGTTCAATTCCAGGAACCATATCGAGAGGAATTGAAACCACGAACACACACGAACAAAGACCTCGTTTCGTGTCGTTTCGTGGTTCAAATTCCGGGAGCCATATCGGGAGAAATTGAAAACCACGAACGCACACGAACAAAGTCCTATTTCGTGTTAATTCGTGGTTCAAATTGGTTTGGGCAGCAGAATGAAAACCGACTTCTGGAAAACTTGAAATTGACCAACCAGCAACACGCTATCGCGATCCCTCTCGGCGATAATTGTGATATCATGCGCGCCGCCCAGACATCAGTTTGAGACGGAACCTTAGGCTTTCTAAAGGGAGGCACAACATGAATCGTCGATCGTTGTTGTCATGGCTGGGTGTGTCTGCGGCGGGCAGCGTGGCGGGCCTTTCGGCCGTCAGGGAATCGCAGCCCAACAAACACACGTGGGTTCTTTGCCTTGAAAGCTTCCGCGTGAGACAAGCGGACCTGATGCCGCGCCTTCACTCTTACCTGGGCGGCGACTTGCTCTCGTTTTTTGGCCAAATCCATCAAGGTCCTAAGATGTTCCTCGAGGCTATCGTGGCGCCACATACGCCCCAGGCTCTTTTTCTGGCCGCCTTTCCGAGTTTTGAGGAGATGATCGAGACTCGCCGCAAGCTTGGTGCTCATCATGGTATCCAGCGAGCGCGTGCGGATTTGGAATCCGGAGAAGCTCCCGTCGTTGAACAAACGCGGTCGCAGATCCTGATCACAACTCACGATTCACTGCGATTCAATGCCAGGCCGACGCCGCGCGAATCCAGCGTTTTCGAACTACGTTCGTACCGCGCGCCCTCGTGGCGCGATCGGCCACCCACGACTGTCAACGCGGCTTTCCGCCGCGCCGGCATTCACCCCATTCTGAATGCCTCTACTGCGCCGGGCGAACACCTGCCGGGATTTACTTATCTGATTCCCTTTCAAAGCCTAGCAGTGCGCGAGGAGGCATGGGCCAGGCTTGACATGGATCAGGAATGGATCAGTCTTCAACGCGAGTCTATCGGCAAGTACGGTTCGGAAGCGAAGGTCACCAGCGTCTCGATCTATAGCCTCGCCACCTATTCTCCGATGTCATAAGGAAGGAGATTAGAACATGTCCTGGACTTTCAAAATCTTTCCCTCGATTGGTGTCGCGAGGATAGGCAATAATCGGAGCAGTTCCCCTCAGGACTTTTACGTCGGACCCGAAATCCCGGGCACGGTGATCGTGCCGCCAAACGGCTATAAGGATTCCAGTGGCCAGGTGAGGCGCCAGGCCGCTCGCTTCCGTATCTACGGCTGGGAGAACGGGGNCTTCATGGGCGAGATCACTTCATCCGTCGCCAGCATTGCCTGGACCGTCGAACTGGCCAACACCAAAGCAGCATTTAACCGGTTCGGCGGGATCGGCCACACTGACCGCCCTCTCCGCAACGCATCGATTAGCGATCGCAGCTCCCTTATGATCACACCCGGTCCGCGCACGATCACCGGTCCCAACGGAGCCGCGTTGTTCGACACCGGTCTTTTCATGGGGACTCCTGTGCCGCTTGGCGAAATTCAAACAGACGCGGACGGCCGTCTTCTGGTGCTGGGCGGATTCGGTGCTTCCAGTTCGCCCACCAACGCACCGCTCACGACCTTCGCTAACAATGACGGTTGGCACGACGATGTTTCGGACGGTCCGGTGACCGCGACGGTGTCCCTGAAGGGCACCAAAAAACCGATTCAGGCCAGCGGGGCCTGGGTGATCTGTCCTCCGCCTCGTTTCGCACCGCCGATCTTCCATATCATCAGTCTCTACGATGCCTTGTTGCAGACCGCGGTCGATCGCCTTGGATACAAGGTCCCGGCCGTGCCGTCGTTCACAAACGATGTGTTTCCGATCCTCCAGCGTGCTCTGCGGTATCAGTGGGTCACTACCAAAATCGGTAACAAGCATGCGGAGATATCAGCGGACATTCCACCGCCCGCGACCGCGGACCAGCGCAATGCCGTGTTCCAGGCGTTGCGCGACCCGGCCACTGCGCCGACTGTGGATAGTCCGCATCTCATGCCGGCCGTCTGGTCGGATTTCTTCGCCGACGTCCTCGGCATCAGAGGTCACGGATCGCCCAGTACCGGTCATTGGGTCAACCATCCGCTAACGCCGACGCAATATAATGTGATGAAGAATTGGGCGGCCGGAAATTTCATCAATGATTGGGTTGGACCTCCCGCGCCCGATACCAACATCACGCCCGACGGCCTGACGCGAGCCGCTTTGGAAAACTGCAGCGGCGGTCCGTTTTTCCCTGGAATCGAGACCAGCTTTTTCACTCGCGATGTGTACCCCTATGTCGAACCTTTCAGGCTCGATGGGACACAACTTAAGGCCGGTGATCTCAGCAAGCAGCAGGCCGTACCCTGGCAGACGGACTTCTTCGACTGCGTCTTCCAATCGCCGTTATCCTGGTGGCCGGCCTCTCACCCCGACGATGTCTTTACCGCCACTTCCAACAATTACGTTACGTGGGATCGTGGTCTCAACAGCTTTTCAGACATGGTGAATTTCTGGAGCGGTCTCGGGTTCCTGGTTCAGAGCGGCGATTCCGTCATCGAAACCGAGCGAACCCTTTAGACTTCCGTCCGTGAAGCAGTCATTCGATGTGCTCGTGGCCGGCGGCGGACCCGCCGGCTCCGTGGTAGCTCTCGATCTGAGCCGCCGCGGGTTCCAGGTTGCGCTGATCGAGCAATCCAACTACGAGAATTTTCGTGTCGGCGAGACGCTGCCGCCGGAAATCCGAAAACTCTTAACGGACCTGGGCGTCTGGGAACAGTTTCTGGCATCCGAACGAGTTGAGTCTCACGGCATCCGCACGGCGTGGGAAACGCCGGCCGCCCGCCATCACGATTTCCTATTCAATCCCTATGGCTGCGGTTGGCATGTTGATCGGGCAAGCTTTGATGCGATGCTCGCGCGCGCCGCGGCAAACGCGGGGGCTGAGCTCATGATCTCCGCGCGCATTACCACTCTTCATCAGGACCCGGATAGCCGGTGGAAAGTGGAAGTCGCTCAAGAAGGAGAGAGACGAATGCTGCACGGCCAGTTGATCGTCGATGCCACAGGCCGGCAGGGTTACATAGCCCGCAGACTCGGGTCCCGGGCGGAAGTGATAGATCGTCTTATCGGCGCGGTGGCCGTGCTGCCGCATACCGACAACGCGCAATGGACCTTAATCGAAGCCGTCGAAAACGGGTGGTGGTATTCGGCGCCACTGCCTGCCGCGCGTGCTGTGTTCGCATACATGACGGATTCCGACCTCTGGAAAAATTCGGATTGGGAAGATCTTTTGAGGCTGGCGCCGCTCACCTCGGAACGAGCGCAGGCGATCGAAGCGCCGCCGCGAATCCGCATCTTCTCTGCCGCATCTCTTCTCCGCCAGCCAGTAGGAGGTCCGAATTGGATTGCCGTTGGTGACGCGGCCTTCGCGTTCGATCCCCTCTCGGGACTGGGAGTCTACAAAACAATCGAAACCGGCCTCCGGTCGGCTGAGGCAATCGCGTCCGCTCTCGAAGGCGACCCCAGCGGCATGGTCGAGTACGAGAACTGGACTGCCGCAGGCTTCCGCTCGTACCGCGCGATTCGCAGTCAGTTTTACCGCAGCGTCGACCGCTGGCCGAGTTCGCCATTCTGGCTAAGGCGCATGGCCATCGTTGACTAGCTTCGCTGAGATCGCAGTCGAGGATTATTCTCGACTTTGGCATCACTCCGAGTCACT
>AP72_2010_repI_A001DRAFT_1000016_pt1 | contig 30690 bp, 26 predicted proteins | sample AmaPasrepliIA001_FD_9535 | JGI IMG/M metagenome (IMG submission 9535)
TAAAGTTCGATGAAACCGGGCGCTGCGATCTGAAGGAGTTTCTGTGGCAGCCACGGCGAGCGGCTCGCAAACCCCAGGCTGCGAAGGACCGCGCCGCCCTTTACTCGCGATAAACTCGTTTGGATTTTGCCTTGTGGTGAACTGGGTTCCGGTAACGAATTCGGCTAATGCTGGGAGCGCGGACGTTTTCGTCCGCACCGCGATCGAAGCTCGCGCTGATTTTTCGCGCTGCGCGCCCATCGCGGACGAGGACGTCCGCGGTCCCAGCAGTGAGTGAGAGAAATTATGAACATCGATCCGCTTGCTCCGCGGGCGCCATACGAAGTTAGTCCGCCCAAATATTCGGTTTCTCATCAAATGGCAACCACCGCGTTCGAAGTGCCGANTTTTCGCGTGATGCAGACNCTCGGCGTGGTGCGCGGAATTGTAGTGCGATCGCGAAATGTGTTTGCCACAGTCGGCGCGGCTTTCCAGCAACTCGCCGGCGGCAACATTACGATCTGGACAAGGATGTGTGAAGAGACTCGCCGCGATGCCTTTGACATTATGATTCAACACGCCTCTGAGATCGGAGCCAATGCAATCATCGGGGTGCGTTACGATACGACCGAGATTTCAACCGGCGTCACCGAAGTTCTAGCCTATGGCACGGCTGTGATAGTCGAGCCGACCGACGCGAGCTATCGCGGATGAATAAGCAAGCCTTAGATCCGCAAAAGCTGGCACGCGCACAAACTGCGTTTGACTCAGTTCGTTATGCGCGGTTCCTGGGGTTGCAGCTTGGAGAATTCCACGACGGCGAAGCTAGTATTCATCTCGAGGTTCGCGACGAGTTGAAACAAAACCAAGGAGTAGTCCACGGCGGCGCTATCGCATCTTTGATAGACACGGCATCGGCATTCGCCGTGCTCACGCGGATCGAAACTACCGAACGCGTCACCACTACAGATTTGACCATCCATTATCTGCGCCCGGTAACCGCCGGACGGATGACGGCGATGGCCCGAATCATCCGTGGCGGCCGCCGTCTGTTCGTCCTCTCGGTAGACGTCACAAACGATGCCAACCAACTTGTGGCTACAGCGGTAACGACATACATCAAGATCCAGTAAACTCCCTAGAATCTTCACTGCACCGCCGCAAATTATCCGTAGACATGATTGGCAGCGAAATGCCAAAATAGACTTAGCTCGAGACCCACTCGAGTCCTCATCTCCCGGTCTACAACTCACCGATTATGCATTCACTTTACGACGTTCTTCTGGCCCAACATACCCGACAGTTGACTCCGGTCAGTTGTGCCTATTCGACAGTGCAACAACTGCACCGCTACTTCGAAGATGTCGTGCTTGAGAATAATTTGAGCGCGTTAGTCATCGAATCGCTCGCGTTTTCACCCAAACGATCGGGGCGTGATCAGTCGCGCATTCGCGATCTGGCCTATGGTGGCCGAAACACGTTCTATTTTGCGCACCCGGCGGATGCGCTTAACGGAATTGTTTCCCATATCGCAGCAACCGGAGCAGCGGCGCCGGTAACACTTCCGCAGGCAGAAACCAATCACATAGACGAACACTTCATCGTAATTGCGGACGCGCGGTTCTCAGCTTTACTCGCGACCGTACGCGGCCGAGTCACTGACACACGCGCCGGCGGAGATGAAGTGTTCTGGACCTTTGAGCCGGACATCGTGTATTCCGCGCTCGAGTATTTAATGGCGCGCGTGAGCGCGGAACATCCCTCTCAAGCCGAAGTTTTTGGAGCTGCTGTACGCACCTCGATGCCAAAGGCGACATCATTGCAATTGACCGTCAGTGTCACCACCAAGCTGGCGCACTTACTGCAGGAGCAGGCGGGGCGAGAGATTGCCATCAATCGCATCGCCACGGTCATCAGGGAGTCGCTTGATTTAGGAGTCACTTTGCAGAAGACGGCCGATGAAGTCGGTTCGGCCCTTAACGTGACCAGTTGTGCATTGCTTGTCGAGGGCGCCAGGGTGGACCAATCGCCTGCCTATGTCTATGCCAAAGATGACGAGCAATCGCCGGTCGAACTTGAGAAGTTGCGGAATGATTTGGATCGGCACGCGATTTATCTCAACAATTTTCAGGAAGTGATCGTCCACGACTCTGATAACGAAGCTGAGGATGCCCTCGCGCAGCCCCCTTTTGCAGTAGCACCACTAATCTTCAATGGACGATTGATGGGTGTGCTACAGGTAACCGACAACGATCACAACCGCGTGTGGCAGGAAAATGAGATCCTTTTGCTGCGCACTGTTGCCGATCAGGTCGCGGTGGCGGTAAATCATGCGAGTCTGTTCGCCCAGATTAAGCAACAAGCATTGACCGACGCTTTAACCGGCCTGTTTAATCGCCGCTCGTTCGAATTGCAGTTGGAAAAAGAAGTTATGATGGCCAAACGAACCCATCAATCGCTCTCGCTGATTATGCTCGACGTGGATCAATTCAAGCATTTGAACGACACCGCGGGTCACGAGGCCGGTGATGATGCGCTGCGCCGGTTGGCTGATTGTTTTCGCCGCGAACTGCGCGCGGTCGATTCCGCGGCTCGGTTTGGCGGCGACGAGTTCGCTCTGATTCTGCCGCAGGCATACGCGGATGGCGCCCTGATAGTCGCAGAACGGCTGCGCGCCCGGATCGAACAAATTGAAATTCCGGACGTTGGGAACCTGACTGCGTCGATCGGCATTGCTACGGTCCCGTTGAATGCCAATTCGCGCGCGGAATTATTCCGAGCTGCCGACGACGCGCTCTACATGGCCAAGCGAACCGGACGAAACCGGGTTTGCGTAGCTGATAATATTGCCAGGAAGTTCAGTGATAGTGGAACAAACATCATGCGCAAGACCGAGTCACAGCCGCAGCAAACCAGTGAAGATGTCGTGATGTAGAGTGGCACGGCCGTCCCGGCCGTGAAATCACGCGCAAGATGCGCGTGCCACACAACCACCTCGCTTTGCCTGCCGGATCGATCTCACTTAAACTTTAAGACTACGGCTTCGCAGCTCTTTGGGCGACGCGCAGAGCTCGAAGCTTTGTCGTCTTATCAATGGGTGATCTGCGCCAACTCCTTCGATATTTCCGCCCTTACAAAGTCTCTCTGATCGTTGGCGTGGCCTGCATCATGGCGGGCGTAGTTTTTAGCGTCACGATTCCGCTGATTGTCGGAAATGTCTTCGATGCGAATTGGCAGCGGCTAAGTTGGGGGCAACTCGCGACTGCCTCGTCGAAAGTGCTCGGTGCGAGCGCTTTGAGCGGTCTGTTTCTTTTTCTGCAACGCCGCATCCTCATCGGGATGTCGCGCCACATCGAGTACGACCTGCGCATTGATTTTTATGCGGCACTGGTAAACCAGCCACAATCATTTTTTCATGAACACCGCACCGGTGACCTGATGGCCCGGGCCACGAATGACCTGTCGGCGGTGCGCCAGTTGGCCGGCCCGATGATCATGTACTCGCTGCAAACGCTCTTTGTAGTGATCGTGATTGTGCCGATCCTGTTCGCGATCAACTGGAAGCTTACGTGCTTGCTGTTTGTGACCATGCCGCTGGTCTCACTGACCGTCAAATATTTCGGCCAACAGGTTCACACTCGATTTCAACAGATTCAGGATTTCTTTGCCCAAATCACCGCCCGGGCCCAGGAAAACCTTACCGGCGTGCGGGTGGTGCGGGCGTACGCACAGGAGCGCGCGGAGATCAAAGCTTTCAATCAACTGAATTACGAATACGCGCAAAAGAACCTCGGCCTGGTAAAAATCGACGCGCTGATGCGGCCCTTGATGACCTTTCTGATCGGGCTGGGTTTTGTTTTGATCGTTTGGGCCGGTGTACCACTCGCAGTGCGTGGTCAACTAACGGTGGGCCAGTTCATGGCCATCAATATGTATCTGTTTCGTTTGATCTGGCCGCTGATCGCGATTGGCTACGTCGTAAATCTTTATCAACGCGGGACTGCGAGCTGGAAGCGCATGCAGGCGATCGTCAAGATCAAGCCGGCGATTGCCGACGCGCCTCAGGTAACGCCACAGCCACCCATTCAAGGGAAAATCGAATTTCGCGATCTGACTTTTCGCTATCACGCTGACAGCGATCCGGTGCTGCGCGACATCAACCTGACGATTGAAGCGGGCCAGACAGTGGCGTTCGTCGGACGCACCGGCAGCGGCAAGTCAACGCTCGTGAATTTAATTCCTCGCATCATCGAAGCGCCCAGGGGCACAATTTTGATCGACGACGTCCCGGTCGCCGATTATCCACTTCAACAGCTGCGCGCCGCCCTTGGATATGTTCCACAGGAGACGTTTCTATTCAGTAACTCGCTGGCTAAGAACATCGCGTTCGGGTGCGACGAAGCGGAACGGTACGCAATTGAACGCGCCGCGGAAGTCGCCGGTCTTGAGACTGACGTAGCAGAGTTTCCCGAGGGGTTCGACACGCTGGTTGGTGAGCGCGGCATAACTCTTTCCGGCGGACAAAAGCAGCGTACAGCGATCGCGCGCGCAGTCCTGCGCGAACCAAAGATTCTGATTCTTGATGATGCGCTGTCATCAGTCGACACCTACACCGAGGAAAAAATCCTTTCGCTTCTTCGCGCCGTGATGCGGCAACGTACGAGCATCATTGTTTCGCATCGGGTATCAACCGTGCGTCATGCTGATTTGATTTGCGTATTGGAAGATGGCCGCATCATCGAACAAGGCACGCACGATGATCTGCTGGCAATTGGCGGTCAGTATGCAGAACTGAATGAAAGGCAATTACTGGAGGAGGAACTGGCGGCAACCTAGTAACGAGAATAAACCATGAATTCTGATCAACGGACCATCAACGACCGCTATCGGACCATGCTGATTCTTTGGTTTGCAATGGCGATGTCCCTTGTCTTGTGGCTGGTCTTGATTCATTTCATAAACACTACGAACCCGGTAAATCTGAAGCTGGGTTTTTTGCTCGTCTGCCTTGGTCTCGTGCCGATGTCTTCGTCGTTTCTGGTCAAGCAGGTGCTCCTTGGCAGAGCGATCGAGCGGCAAGACGCAATGGTGGTCCAGCAGGCGTACGTGACCGCCTGGGCGCTGTGCGAGGCCGCCGCATTGCTCGGTCTGTTGGCGCACTTTGTCGCGGCGTCGCCGCATTACTACGTCGGGTTTGCCGTCGGCGGCGTCGGAATCGTCCTGCATTTCCCGCAAAAGAAGCATTTGCTGGCGGCATCTGGACAGGAGTTTTGATTTCAAGTTATGTCGACCGCAGTCAAACAGTTTCACGAGGAAGAGCAGATCGGCAAGACCTACGACTGGCAGGTCGGGCAGCGGCTGCTGCGTTACCTGAAGCCTTACGTAAGGCTGCTTGTGCCGGCACTGGTCCTGACGTTGGCGCTAAACCTGCTGGGAATTTTGCAGCCAAAGTTCACGCAGTACGCCGTCGACTGGTTCATCATTCCCAAAACCACGAAGTGGTTGACGCTGTTCGTCGGAATTTACGCACTCACCCAATTCCTGCGATTCGTCTTCTCTTACTTTCAGGTCGTGTTGTTGAATACCGTCGGCCAGTACGTGATGTTCGATCTGCGGCGTGAGATTTACCACAAGCTCCAGCACCAGGAAGTCTCCTATTACGATCGCAATCCGGTCGGGCGCATCATGACGCGACTGACCGCCGACGTTGACGCGCTAAACGAATTATTCACTTCCGGCGTAACCGATCTGTTAGGCGATTTGGTAATGATCGTGGCGATTATCGCCATGATGGTTTACATGGACGTGCGCCTGACGCTGGTTACCTTGCTGACGGTACCAATGCTCTTCGCCGCGACCAACTGGTTCCGCAAGAACGCGCGACGCGGCTATGACCTGGTGCGGATCAAAATCGCGCGTATCTTCTCGTTTCTGCAGGAACACTTCTCGGGCGCCCAGACAGTCCAGATCTTCAACGCCGAAGCAAAGTCGCTGTCGGACTTCGCGCGCATTAATGACGACCATCGCAATGCCAACATCGATACGATCTTCTACTACGCAGTTTTTTTTCCGCTGGTTGATTTCATCGGTGCGGTGGGCATCGCCTTGATCATCTGGTTCGGCGGATACCGGGTGATGCAGAATGCGCTGACGCTCGGCGGCCTGATGGCTTTCATTCAGTACTCGGGATTTCTGTTTCAACCGATTCGCGATATCTCAGACAAGTACAACGTCTTACAAGGCGCGGTGGTGGCCTCGCATCGGATTTTTAAAGCGCTGGATTTGCCGGTTCTGATTACCAGCCCGGCCACACCGCTGAAGACCGGTCGCGCTGAAGGCCGCATCGATTTCGATCACGTCTGGTTCGCCTACAACGCTGAAGAGTGGGTATTAAAGGACGTCTCGTTCTCGGTTTCGCCGGGCCAATCAGTCGCTCTCGTGGGCCACACCGGTTCAGGCAAGACAACAATCACTAATCTGCTGATGCGTTTCTACGATGTGCAGAAGGGCCGCATTCTGCTTGACGGCGTCGATGTCCGTGATTGGGATCTACAATCGCTGCGCGAGAATTTCGCGGTGGTCCTGCAGGATATCTTTTTGTTCACCGGCACGGTTGCCAGCAATATCCGCCTGGGCCGCGAAGACATTTCGGACGAGCGCGTTCAATGGGCGGCGACTGAAGTGCGCGCCGATAATTTCATTAACCGTCTGCCGCATGAATATAAGTCGGAAGTGCGCGAGCGCGGTGCCGGCCTGTCCGTTGGCCAGAAGCAACTGATCTCTTTCGCGCGGGCTCTGGCTTTTGATCCGGCGCTTTTGATTCTGGATGAAGCGACCAGCTCGATCGACACCGAGACTGAGCAACTGATTCAGGATGCGATCGCGCGGGTGATGCGCAACCGCACTTCGGTGATTGTGGCGCACCGCCTCTCAACCATTCAACGCGCCGACAACATCATCGTGCTTCACCACGGTGAGATTCGCGAGCTGGGAACACATCAGGACCTGCTTGCTTTGCAGGGCTTATATTGGAGACTTTACAAACTGCAGTATTCGGATCCGAGCTGGCTGGCAGAGGCTAAGGAAGAGGAGCCGGAACAGATTACCTATCGCCCGCGGGGCCCCGGTTTCTCGTTCGGCGAAGGCATGGGTTGAAACGGCGTTACGGGGGGTTGCGTGGTACAAGACATCTTTGGATCGATGCTAATGTACCCGCGCGGCCTGCGCTCTGAGGTAAGGTATTTGTCTTATTCACACACGGCTTTAGCTGGGTGTGAGAAAGTGCGGGGCATTAGGAAACCGTTTAAACGGTTTCCGGTTTTAAGTCGCATTGGCGACGCCTGGCTGAAGCCAGGTGTGAATGAGATCCAGTGCCTGATCATCGTCGTCGATGCGCCATTAAGGCGCGGCTTTACTGATAAAACATCACGTGCCTACCGCACGAAGAATCTGCTGCCATGTTCGAAGAGCGTACCGTCCAAGCGCATCACACAACGGCTGAACTAAAGGCCGGCGAACTCGAATCGCCTGAATGGGCAAAGGCTGAGCCGGTTCAGATCAGCCGCTACTGGTCGGGTGAAGCAGCTCCTGCAGCTCGACACGCCGAAGCGCGCCTGCTCTGGTCAAGTCTTGCATTGCACGTTCGCTTCATCTGTCCGCAAGCCGAACCACTGATCGTCGCGGACAAACCGCAGACTGAAAAAAAGACCATGGGACTCTGGGACCGCGATGTGTGCGAGATCTTTATTGCTCCCGATCCGAATGTCGTTGAGCGTTATTTCGAGTTTGAAGCGGCACCCACCGGTGAGTGGCTCGATGTAGCCATTCACTGGACAGCCGTGAAGCGCGAATCAGATTGGAAATTCAATTCGCATATGTCAGTGGCAGCGCGGATTGGCAAAGAGACTACCAGCATCGCCATGCGCATCCCCTGGAACCAATGGATCCATCAGCCCCAAAAGGGCGAGCGCTGGCGTATTAATTTGTTCCGCTGCGTAGGTAGGGATCCGGATCGAGGATATCTCAGCTGGCAACCGACTAAGACTGCTGAGCCGAGCTTCCATGTTCCGCAAGTTTTTGGGTGGTTGGTTTTTGACTAGCCGCCGTGAGCGGAAGGGTTTTGGAAACCCTCGGTGACAAACTTTAGGTAGCGGGTTCGATCTGCTTCGTCTATGGTCACAATCCGCGCCCCGATCAAATAATTACAGCCCATTTCTGTCTCATCCAGACGTTCGTAGCGACGGGGCATCACGAGCATGCTAATAGGCGCACCGCCGCCGACCTCCAGTTGCAACTCTAGTTCGCGGCCTTCAGCAGCCAGATGATGACCGTCGAGATGGACTTGCGGCACGAGCAAACCGATGCCGCGTTCACTCAGGTCTCGAGTGTGGCCTTTTAAAGTTGGGGTTTTCCGGGCCGGCTTGCCGCTGACGGCGCGGCGAATGCCGACCGTGAACATCACGCGCGCACGAAGGCGCGGCGACTGGCGTCGATCATTGAAAAAAACCCGGACGCGCGAGACGACGGAGCGGACCAACTCGGGCATAGCTGACCTCTTGACGTGAATGAGGTATTAAAGTCGCGGGGCGGGCAAGCCGAAGGACGTGGGAAGCCCCCTGTCTGTATTGTATCGATTCGACCGCAAGGCGGCAATATTATTTTGCTTGCACGGGTTTTCCGCCGTTATCGGCGCTTTTTATAGACCCGGTCTGGTCCATCCAAAAGGAAAGTTTGCCCGTGCGGCCATAGTGAGCCGGCTCGGCGGTGGCAATAAAGGACTTGCCATTCACGGCCAAATGAAAGTTATAGCCCGAGGTTTTTGGCTCGAACATGTCCTCGGACATCAACCCGGCTGCCACCAGCGCCTTCACTTCGCCGAAGGCGCCGTCATGTGCCTGGGCGAACACGGCTTCCATGCCGATCAGGCGCTTCAGCACGTCCGCCATATTGTCCTGGTTGATATCGATCATCGCGTCCAGGAAATAGCGGTTGCCGGCTTTTTTTACGTTCGCGGCTTCCGTCTCGGTCCCAATGAGCCAGACACCGCCCACATTGAGCAAGTCAACGGGTTTGGACGTAATCTGTGGAGAGGCATCGGTGGCGGGAAGTTGCACGAACACCTGCGCCGTATTCCCGGAGATCTTTTCAGTATCGATCTGAATCTGGGCCGGCACCGGCGCCGCCTGCGCCTCGAAGAATGGCCGCAGGTCCTCCAACTCTTCGGCACTCAGACTGTCAACTGCCGGTCTATAAACGCTCATTGCCCATGCATCTTTGAAGCGGTGTTCGCGCATAGCCTTGTAGAATTCGCGCACCACGTCTGAGGGGCTGTGTTGTGCCTGCGCATACAGATTTGAGGACAACGCGGAAAACAAGAGGAGGCCGGCGATGGCGGCTAACATTTTCGTAAATCTTGTTTGTGACATGAATTGAAAAGGTACGAGGCGCACCGGTTCATCACGCTGCGCCTTCGGATAAGTGGAGGAAATCTTATTACGTTTTCGCCCCGCTACTTCTACCCGTGAGGATCAATTCGCGACCTGCAAGGTATAAGAGGACCGTTATTATCACGAACGGGATCAGGGGGAGAATGTTTTCATATGGACCCTGGTAGAACGGGTTCTTCGACCCGGCCCAGTGTTCGATACTCTCATTGAAGCTGGACAAACTGGGCAAGCCATTCAGGAAAGCGTAGATGATTCCGGCGAGCGCGCCGCCCGCGATATAACCTGACGCCATCAGGACGCCGGAACTCTTATCGCCTTCGGCGACCAATTGTTCTTCAGTCAGATTGTGCCGCGCGAATTTCTTGCGCACATACTTGTCAACCAGCCAACGAATCATTCCGCCAATGAAAATTGGACTCGAAGAAGCCAATGGCAGGTAAACGCCGACCGCAAAAGCCAGCGAGGGAATGCCCGCCATTTCCAGCACGATGGCAATCATGACTCCCAAAAGCACGAGCGTCCACGGCAGTCTGTGGCTGAGGATGCCCTTGATGATGTAACTCATCAGGACCGCCTTGGGGGCATCGAACTTGGTTACCGTCGTGCCATCGGGGCGCGTCTTATGTGTGCCGTTGATCGCCGGGTCGACCAGATAGACCGGAGCGCCACTGTCGTCAACGAGCCACCTGACCGCATTGCCGCCTTCGGCGTCGCTTCTGAAATACACCCGATAAGTTCTCTGGTCATTGACGCCTTGCGGCCCCTGCAGCGTCTCTGTTTGCAAAGATGACAACTGGGCCGGGTCGACTCTGAAGTTTGCAGCCTGGGCCACGCTCGGATCAGATACCGGCACAAAAACGGTGCCGGACGTGTTGAGTTTCAAAAGGATCGGTCCCAGCACTACCGCTGAGGCCAGCGCGCCGACCAGAATCGCCGTCTGCTGGTGCCGGGGCGTCGAGCCGACCAGAAATCCCGTCTTAAGGTCCTGCGAAGTAGTGCCGCCGTTTGACGCGGCAATGCAGACGATACCGCCAATTGAAAGCGCGGTAACGTAGTAAACCGGACCTGTCCACCGGACAATCAGAAAGATAAGACACGTGAGCAACAAGGTGGCCACCGTCATGCCCGAGATCGGATTCGACGACGAACCGATTTCGCCCGTCAGTCGCGACGAGACGGTCACAAACAGGAATCCAAACGCGACAATTAAAATCGCTCCGAGAATATTCCACTGCAGGCCAAGCTGCGGAAAGAGCACAATCAAAGCCAGCAGCACGAAGATCCCGCCGAGCACGAATTTCATCGAGAGGTCCTGATCCGTTCGCACCAGACCTACTCGCGCCGCCTGCCCTCCGCGCAAGTCTGCTATCCCGCCTTTCAAGCCGCTCCAGATGGTGGGCAGCGATCGGAACAGACTGATAATGCCGCCGGCGGCGACAGCTCCGGCGCCGATGTAAAGCACATAAGCGCCGCGAATGGCGTTGGGGCTCATCTGCGAAATTGGTTGCGTCCCCGGCGGCAATGGTCCCTGAATGCCGCTGCCAAAGAACTTGATCGCAGGTATCAGCACCAGATAAGCCAGCACGCCACCCGCGCACATGATCGAAGCTATCCGCGGCCCAATGATGTATCCGACACCCAACAACGCCGGATTAATTTCCGCAGCAATAGAACCACCAGTGAATGCGCCGCCGAAAACTTTTTCCGGCGTGTCCTTCCACGACTTAAACGCGTCCATCGCGACTTTGTAAACGAAACCGATTCCGAGGCCGGTGAAGATCGGCAGGGCGCGGACTTCCGAAACACTTACTCCGGCTTCGGCGTGAGCGGCCGCGCGCGAAGTATCATCAGCACCGGCTTTCAGGACTTCTGCACAGGCAGTCCCTTCCGGATACTTTAAATATCCATGTTGGGCAACAATCAAAGCGCGGCGCAGCGGAATCATCATTAGGATGCCCAACAGACCGCCTAATACTGCCACCAGCATCACTCGGGTGAATTCCAGGTCAAACCCGAGAATCATGATCGCAGGCATGGTTACGCCAACGCCGAACGCGATTGATTCTCCGGCAGAGCCGGCGGTCTGAACGATGTTGTTCTCGAGGATGTTGGCGTTTCGCAAACCGATCTTCGAGAGCGCCCTAAAGAGCGTAATCGAAATAACGGCGACGGGGATTGAAGCGCTCACAGTCAACCCGGTCTTTAACACCAGATACAGGGAGGACGCGCCGAAAATCATGCCGAGCACCGTGCCCATAATCAGGGGCATAACGGTGAGTTCCGGCAGCACAACGCTCGCGGGAATGTACGGACGAAACGTAGCGAGATAAGGATTTTCCGGCTTGAACCCAACTCGATCCGGATATTCGATCGCAGCGGCTGCTTCTGAAGGGCTGATGCTTTCAGTCGACATCAGTTCTAACCTCCGACAAATTTCGTAAAGCGGGGGAGTTTGTTCGTGGAAAGACAGTGTTTACTTTACACCGGCGCAAGGAAAGAGCAAAGAGCGTGTCAGAAGCCCGACCGTGAGGGAGGGCTCAGCGAACGAATTGTTTCATTGATTCATGATTCATTGATTCACTGATTCACTGATTCACTGATCCATCGCCAAGCTTACAGTTTTTCAAATGAGTCAATGAGTCAATGAATCATGAATCATGAATCAATTGTCAGGCCCTCCCTCACGCTCGGGCTTCTGACACTCTCTTTGCTCTCTGCCGTTTAGTTCTTGCCGCCGCCGGTTTTTCCGTTGTTGGCGGCGTCAGGTTTTGGTGCGTTGTAAACTTCGCGTGCATGCACGACATAAGCCTTGTCGTCATACACGCCGTCGCCGTCGACATCGACCTTGACCACAATCTTGTGTGATTTGCCGTCAGGTGCATCATCCGGCTTGAAACCGAGGCTGTACTGGCTGCGCAGCAGGGCGTTGATTGAGCCAAGCACGTCAGGCAGTTCACCTTCGAAGGTGACAGGGAAGAACATCCCGCCACTTTCCTTGGCAAAAGTCTTCATCGTGTTATCTGCCTGCAGGAAGGTCATGCGATCGATCGGAATGCCGCGAATGTTCGATCCCCTGCCCGGATCCATCGAATCGCCGTACTTTTTCACAAACAGCTGTCCGGTACCGATGATGTAGATCGGGATCCCTGAGTTCTGCACAATCTTCCGTGCCTGGTCCATGTTGATCTTGCTGAAGGTGTCCAGGCCGGAGGCGACGAGTAACACTGCCTTGCGCCGGCCGCCGGGTACGGACACCATGCCGGAATACTCCGCTGTCCGCTCTTTCGAGTCTTCGAGCACGACCGAATCACCTCGTCCTCCGACCAGCGTCAGTTTCAAAGCATCGTAAAGATTGCTCTCAGAAAAAGCCGGTTGATTGTGAAGCAGCAGACTGATCACCTGCTGAATACGGTTGGGATCGTTCGTAAAGTCAGTGAGCGGGGTCGGCCGCATGTCATATGCGATCACCGACACGTAGTCATGCGGATGGATGAACTGCGTCAGGAACATGGCCGTGGGCCGGATTACTTCCATCTGGCCATATTCCATCCCGCCACTCCCATAGTAACCAAGCGTCTCAGCCAGCTTGCTGTATTCAACCACCAGGGACACGGTGATCGGCGCTTCGGGCGTCGAGAAGTTCGTGATCTCTTTCTTCACGCCGTCGACAAAAATTGCAAAATTGTCCTTCTTCAGGGCGACCTGCGGCTGGCCGGTTTTCTTGTTATAAACGACCGCGTCGACATTGACGAGGTTAGTCGTGACACTGACTTTTTCCGCCTCCTGCTGTTTGCCCGCGATGTCGGGCGGCAGTGGTTCCGGCTTCTGCTCATCAGTCTGCTCGGTTTGATCAGGCCGTTTATTCTTCTTCTGATCAGACGAGGGAGGCTGACGCCTTGACTGCGGCATAACCAGGGACGTGGATGTCATGCCAATAATGGGAACCAGTGCCAGAGCCAGGAAGAGAGAGCGACGCATGATGATTCTCATAACAGCGATCCTTTACTAAAGAATCCCGAGGCAGGCCGATTCAGGTCTGTTGTGACTATATGGCGCTCGCGCGAGCGTGGTCAAGCTGAAGGACGCGGCCTAAAAGCTTGTGATGCAGCGTGATTGGCTGAAGTTTCCCGAATATTTTGGAGTGCGGCGGCTTTTGGATGGTGTCAGAACCGGGAGCGATAGCGACCGGATCAAGCGAGGTCTAACATGATCCCCTCGCTACCACTCGGGGTTCTGACAACAATCGAAAGCGGCGGCGAGCCGCCGCACTCCAAATCTACCTGGAGCCGGCTGCCTCCGCCTCAATCACGACATCAAACGTTCCCGAATTGTCGGCCAGATTTCCTTCGTTGACGCCCAGGAACAGGACCCCGTCGCGCTGCGCGACAAAATCGTGATTATGCCCGATAAAAACAAAGTCGTCGTTGTCATCGCCAATCACTGCAATTAATCCACCGGTCGGCTGATTGCGCATAAGTTTGTCGCGATCGGGCAGATTGATCACACCGTCGGGCGTTGAAAATTTTCCAGCTCCGAGACTCACGCGCCCGGACGCGGTGATTCTCAGGCGCTGACCTCGCCTTACGACTAATCCACTGTTCGTCCAGCCGTTACTCGCGTTATCCGCGCGCACCTTTACGTTGATTTTAAAGAACGCGGGATTGTTGTTCGTTGGTTGGCTCGAAGCGTTCGCCGGTGGTTGATAAGCGGGCTGAGTGTCCGAATTCTGGTTCGCCGGCGGCCGATTAACCGGCGGCTGATACGTTGTCTGCGTATTGTTGTTGCTATCGTCGCCGCGGTTGCCGGCACTGGTGCTCGAATCGAAGTCAATCGATTCGACGTCTTCCATATAAACAGTGATTTGGCTCTTACGGCCTCGTGAACCTCCGCCGACGAGAATCGTAAACTGCTCATTTTTGAAGCTGATGATCTGTCCGCGAATTACGCTGCCGTCTTTCAGACGGATCGTGTCAGCCAGCACCGGAACGCTGACCGCAAAGACCAGGGCAAACGCAACGAGCGCGCGACTAAAAAACTTTTTCATGATGACCTCCAAAGAGAGCACACAGTTGAGTTCTGGTATGCCGCGGAGAGAAGTGGCGAAAAGAAGAGGCGCGAGCCGTGTTCTGGAAAACCGAAGGCCTGAATACGAGACCGAGCGACATTTAGAAACAGCGTAAAACTCCCATCTCTCGTCTTTCTGAGCGAAAGTTTACCACAAATGGCTATTGATTAAAGTGGTTCGGGCGTTTGATGAAGCGCAGGATGCGCAAGTCACCTAATGGTAATTTTCCTGGTTATGAAACACGGCCACGAGCAGGGTTCTGACCGCAACCTGATACGCGAAGAACGGGTGCGCGTGATGCATTGAAGATAGCGTGGTGTAACACAGTGATAAATATTTGACGCACCTGGAATAGGCGATCACGCCAAAGCGCCGCAGGTACGGCATTTAATAACCACGGCCGTCAGGCTGTGGGAGAAGGTTTCTATCGAACAATCCTCGGAAAGAATCTTTTGAATTTCAAGATCGCTAATTCTCGATTGCTGTCTAAAGGAATGCCGCAGGATTTCTTATTGCCCTGCCAAAAAGGAACGAATCGGCCACGCGTCTCCGGAAACGCCTGATTTTTCAAGGGTTTTCGTTAACGGTAACAAAACTCTTCCCTCCTCGGCTGCGTTCATGTAAGCTAGGTTGACGGTCCCACCGGAACCCGCGCCCCAAACCAATCATTCTTAGGAGCACCATGATGAAACGCTGCCCTGAGTGTCAGTTTCTTTATGAGGACGACCAGGATCATTGTGAGATGGATGGCACGCGGCTCTTCTTTACCACGACCCTGCCGCCACTGCCTGCCGGATTGACTCCGCCGAAGTCTATCTGGGGAGGATTCACTATTCCTCTGTTGGCCGCTTTGATCCTCGGAACTGTGCTTGCGATTCTGTACCGCGCGACGCCACGCGCTTATAGTTCTAGTTCGCCGGCAGCCGTGCAAACCCAGCCGGCGACACAACAGACGCCTGAACCCACCCAGGACGCAGAGCCGCCCACGTCAGATACCTCTCAGCCGGCTGATGCTGCCTCTGATGACTCATCAACATCGACGCCCGACGACGCTTCGAAGGATCCGTTTGATTCCAGGAGGGCCAGGATTGAAAGTTCAGCGCCTGCCACCACCGAAAAAGCACCACCGCCTGCACCTGCAACGCATATTCAGGCCGCTTCGAATACTCCGGTTGTCAATGCCGTCACCACCGAGTCTAAATCTGCGGCGAGTCAGCCCACACTGGTAAACCAGGTATCGCCCACCGGCCAGAGATCCGCGCCTGCTTCATCATCAGTCTCGAGTCACCCGAAACCACCGGCCGTTACGGCGTCGCCTCAGCCCCCGCAAAATGCAAATAAGGACTCCAAGATCAACTCCTTCTTCAAGAAAGCCGGGAAGGTTCTGAAGAAGCCGTTTGACAATTAGACGGCTCCGAACAACTAAGGCAACGACCAGCGCATCGGCGCAGTCGACGGCCTGACGACATTCTTTTTTTTGGTTCAACCAGTTGCGGAGCAGCACTCAGAGGTCCGGCTCAGGGGCGAGTCCTAATCACGGACTGCAATTGACCGCCTCAAACACGCGTGGGAACTCAGACTAAAACAACTCTCCGTATACGGTGGGCCTCACTGTCACTCACATAAAGAATGCCGCGAACATCAACCAGCACCCCATGTGGCCGAGAGAGTGCGCATCTGAGGGGGTCGACCTCGGGGCCATCGCCGCGATGACCAGTACCGAGCACCGTGCGGATAATGCCTCTATGAAGGGCAATCTCGCGAATCACATGATTCTCGGTGTCCGCCACATACAAACGCTCGTGTGACCATGCCAAACCTTTCGGGCCTGCCAACTTTGCCACGCGGGCCTGACCACCATCACCCGCGTACCCTTGTTCGCCAGTTCCAGCCACATGATGAATCGTGAAGGCCCTGGTGTCGATCCGGTAGATCGCATTGCCGATCGCCGCCGGTAACGAGCGCCAAGTCTGACTTACAAAAGCTTCTTGAGAAACACGCTCCTCGCGACTCGCGTCCGACGATTTCATGCGTCAGATACCGGTTTACCAGAAAGCGCCTGACCGGAAATGACCACCGTGCCGGCCAGTGTGTCTCCGATCCGTTGCTTCCGGGTCGAGGCCACAATAGCGATTCCCGCCGGAATTCCGCCCAGCAAAATTGGATTCGCCTCCAGAATGCGTGCCAGCGTTCGAAGTAGAATTTGTACTACATTGCAACGACCACCGTTGATATCACGAACAACCAATCCTTGAAAGAATTTTCCCGGCGTTCGGCCAAGAGAAAGTTCAAAGGCAAAGAAATACAAAAGGTAGGTCAAACAAAGACTCGCGCCGCTGACGAATTCGTTGTCGGAATGAATAGCACCCACGACGAGAAATGACAGTAGACAAGCAAACAGGTTGTCTATGATGAAGGCGACTATTCGCGCTTTACCGGAGTCGCCAATTAATTGAGCCATTGGTTGCCCTCATTCTGTGCATAAGTGTGGAATTGAGCGGCGGCTCTCCGCCAATCCGATTCATCGGGACTTCATGATAGACACCCTCTCGCCTCGCATCCAGCGCTCGCCGAGGATCTTTTAATTGTTTGTCTAATATTGAACTGACAGAAATGAGACACGAGCGTAAGTTGCCAACGCTAATAACCTAGTGCGCTCCGTCACCCCTGATCAGGTGATCGTGCGCTAACGCCGCTGATAAGACGGGTGCAATGAATAGCCGCGCCCACACCTCGCACTAATTGTTACCTCAACGCGGGTACCCAAACGGGACTCCCGCGAACTGAAGACACAGAAAGAAGGCGCCATGAAGAAGGAAGAAAAGAAGCAAGCGTCTGAAGAGTCGACCACCCTTGACGAATCGGACGAGATCCCGGAGAAGGATTTTCAATTTGTTTTGAAACAATTGCTCGGTGCTTACCAGCCAATCCTGGAGGAAGAGCTTCGCCGGGCACAGAGTCCTGATCAATTAGAGAAAGAATCAGCAGCCCACCCACCAACTTGCGAAGACGAGTTCGAACTTGCCAACCGGATCTTTGAGAAATTCTTCAATGAAGAAGTGGCGGTGCGGTTACTGCCGCCAGAGGGCCGGGAGCTTTTGGGCCCAGTTGCTGAATGGAACTGGTGTTTGCGGCATCTTCGTTGCTGCTTCATCTTCGGCTGGCTGGTTTGCCGTGGGCCGCGCAATTTTCGAGCGTTTTCTTATTATCTCTACCATTATTGGAGCTGTGTGCGAGAAGTACTCGGCACTCCCCTCAGATCACCGTTGACAGCCGAAGAACGCCAGGACTTCGGCATTCTGGTCGAAGAGCTCGCCGCCGCTTTCAAACCATACCTCACTGATCAATTGGCCACGGTTGAGTTTCCCTCCGGAGTTCCAGACGAAGTGATCTCCGAGCGTATCGACTGTCACGAAGGGCTTGAAGAGGCGTGCGAAATCTTCGAACGCCTGTTGACGCCCCGGACCTCGGAGGCGCTGCTGGGCAAAGAGGCCTTTGCGGCCCATACCAAAGAGCAATCCTTTTGGTTCTGTCGCTGCTGGTGTCTTTGCGCTATTTGTTTCGGCTGCTGTTTGGCGCGCGCCCACACGCTGTTCGAAGCCCGTTGGTGTTTGCGGTACTTCTTCCGCTGCCTGCGACGCTGCTTCCAACCCCTCAGTTGCGCAATCATCAAGCCGGCCGCTAATGACTGTGCCGAGGAGCAGTTTTTCCCCGGTCCGGGAATCATAGGTGTTGAGATTGTCGGTACCGCTATCGGAGCATTCTGTGACCATTACATCCTTGAATGGAAAGATCCCCTGGATCCTCCGATTGCCTATAGCCAGAACTTCATTACTTACGCTGCTCCAGCCCCGCCGGCGGGCCCGGGCGTCTGTGGAAAAGTCAACGCGACACTGGGATACCTGAACACGTTCGGTACCCCGGTTCCAACTGATGTGGAAATTCGCCTCACCGTTTTCGCCACCCAGGGCAGCCCATGCGTAAAGGAAGTGTCTTTTCAAATCTTCGAAAAGCATGTTTGGATAGGTGCGATCGAGGGCGTCCAGGTGGAATCGCCTCCGGGTTGGGTTGATCCCAACGCCCGCCTCTTCAACACTGCCATTGGTCAGGAGGCTTCCTTTGGCACTGCCCTCGAAATCTGGGGACATGCCTGGGTCGGGTCCTGCTTCGGAAAGAAGATCAAGCGTTATACCCTGGCTTACCAGCCTGGCTTTGTTAACGATCCCACGCTTGGTCCCTGGACGCAGTTTTGGCAGGTGGACTATAACAGCTTCAGACAACAAGCCGCCGAGCAAACCGGTAACTTTGATTTGACAAGTTTCTGGGAATTCGTGCAGCTCTGTCTCATCCCGCCTTGTCCGATCCCGAATCCGTTTATCGAATATGACGAGCTGGTGCCAACCCGTTGGATCAGCGGAGTCACCCCCCCTGCCGTACCGCCGGGGCAGTTCTTCCCAGTAGATCCCGAGCTGGCCCCGATCTGGGCCTCCCAATCGCTTCCGCCAGTTAACTGTTACTCGGGGAAGTACACCTTGCGTCTCGCGGTGGAAGATACGCTCGGCAATATTTACTATGACACGCAACACGTCTGGTTTGACAATAAAGCCATCTACGGTGAGATCACAGACTTGCTCGGAGTCGCACCGTGCGCGGTTCTCAATCTCAGTCAGATACCCAACGCCGGTAACTGCGGGGTAGTATGGCCCCTCTCGATTCAAGGCATCGCCTATGATGAATATATCCTGGAGACAGACACCCTGAGTCATCCCAGCGATAATTTTGGCGGGTACTGTTTGACGCTAACGAAGCAAGGTGGCGTGGAATCGAGCTGCAGTCCGATTGTGTTGTCCGTTGCCTTACCGGTGCCGAACCCCGGCAGTCCCACAAACGTTGGAACCCAACGCGTTGGCGACCCGGGGACTCGCTGTCTGACCGCATCACCGCTGCCGATGGGTTTTGTTATTCCACCGAAGCAGTCGAACACCTTGACGGTTATGGACGCACGGATGTTCGATGCCACCTGCGCCGCCTCTGCTACGCCAGTGCCGCCAGCAGGATTTGCTTTGCACCGAGCAAATCCGGCCACCGGTCAAGCCGCTGAGTGCTGTGCTTTCTTTTTCGCACTGGACGTCTGGGACACGTCCATTTGTCCAAGCCTGTCTGGTGGCCGGCATCAACCACCTACTTTCATTTGGCCGGTTTACATCTGTAATGACCTGCCACCCGGGCCATAGCGGGTTGTCTCGAAATGAACTTTGGGATCCGGTGCGTTTTGGCCGTGCTCGCAACCTGGCGCGTTACCCACTTGCTGGCGAACGAGGACGGTCCGGCTGATCTGATCGTCCGGTTTCGGGCGCGGCTGGGAAATGGAATCGCCGCCAGGCTGATGGATTGCTTCCAGTGCCTCAGCTTGTGGGTGGCGTTGCCAATTGCTTTTGTTGTGACCCGAAGACCGCTGGACTTGCTGCTCGTGTGGTTAGCGCTATCCGGGGCCGCGTGTTTGCTGGAAAGGATCGATCGAGAGCCAGTCGTGATTCAACCGATCTCGCGAACAGAAGAAGGAGGAACAGAAATTGGGATGTTGCGGTCAGAAGCGAGCGAACTTCAGGAGCACCTCCTCGCCCGTGACGACGCGGGCAGCCGAAGCTCCGGTAACTAACAGGCCAATCGGCACGCAGCCGAGAGTTGCTGACACGTTGGCAAACTATTCTTCCGGCTACGCCACGGTGACTGTTCACTACACCGAGAGTTCACCCATCCTCGTAAGGGGAACCGCCACTGGCCGCNAATATGAATTTTCCGGCGTACGCCCCGAGCAGCCGGTCGATCGCCGTGATGCTGACGCACTATTAAGAACTCGTTTCTTTCGTCGAATTGGCTAAGCAGCTAAATGAATNTTTGCNGGTTGCGCAGTTACCGCAATGCCGCGAATCTTTCCTAGTGGCGTCTACTGAAAAAGCCACTTAAAAATCCCAGTGTCAGGCCGACGCCGAGCGCGACTCCGATCGATTGCCACGGATGATGTTTGATGTAGTACGTCGTATCATCCAGATAATCTTCGCCCGCCTCTTTACTCCGTCTGATCATTCTCTGCGCTTTTCGTTTTCCGATCCCAACCAGATCTTCCGCGAGGATCCTGCCTTCAGCAGCCTTCGCCGCCAGATGGCCGAACTTAACCCCCGTATGTTTGCCGTTTGCAAGGGTTGCACTTCGCATGAGCTAATCACGAACTCCTTTCCAATCGATCAGAATAAACGGCTTCCGGCCAAGCTCGGTTTCAAATCTGCAACGTTATCCTTGCCAAAAACTGTCAGCGATCGAAAACAGGCACCAGTCTACTCGACAGCCTTCGAGGAGAATAATTTTTCGTCCCTGTTCACTCCTGTGACTATAAAAGCTTCTGAATGGTCACCGTTACGATTGAGAGCGGCGGCGCGGTGCGACTGTATGACACCCAGAAGCCACTCGATTCGTACCTGACCATCCCGAAAGCCGATCCATCTTCTTTGGTCTTCAACGCCTCGCCGATCACGTTTCGATAATCAGGAGCGCCGGCGCCGCCCGCATAGTCGACCGAGATGGCTTTGACTTTGTGGCCCGCATCGTAGGCTACCTGGGCGCTGATCGTATCGGACATCACAAAGTAGTCGAGCTCGTCGTCCTTCAGCACCGGGGTGCCCAGTATAGCGCGCACCTCTGCCGGCGTCATGCCGAGTTTCACGCCGCGAAAGTCGGTGTACAGCGGCTGCTGAGTAACCGAAGTCACTGCGGCTGTCGTACGTGCTTTTTGTCCCCGCGCCTCGATGCAGACAAGGCCCGTTATCGCGATGATAATCAGAACTATTATGTATCGTTTCATTTGAATGCCTCCTCAGTTATGCCATCTCCAGCGTCATAGCGTTTCTACGCATTGAAGTCTCCGCCGCGCCGTTTACCCACTGCCCACACCTCACCTCCCGCTCGCATTTCCAGGACGATTTGATCCAGCGGTCGCGGAGGTGGGCCGTACAACACATAGCCAGTGCGCGAATCGTAGACGCCCCGATGGCAGGGGCACGCCAGACAGCGCTGTGAAATGTCAAAGTCAACTGAGCATCCGCGGTGAGCGCACTTCCGGCTGTATGCGAGATACTGGCCGTCTTTTGTGCGGAGCAGCACTGCCGGATTCCGCGCGCCCGGATAATCGAAGTAGAGATATCCTCCCGGCATCACGCGTTCGGCCCCTTCGATCTTCGACGGTGGGTAAACCAGCAGAGTTTGTTGTTGATCGTTCTGACTGAGTGCTTCAGACGCGGCAACAACCAAGCCCGCAGAGGTAATCAGGACTCGATTACAGAACCCGCGACGAGTGATCTGGCAATCACTTTTTGCAGTCATTGATTGAGACCCCTGAATGGCTTGCAAGAGCAACAGTCATTCCCGCATGTGTTAGCCAAAAGCGCCGGTTTTTAAGGATGCCGCCGCCTTCGATGCGCGCTTTCACACAAACTCTGAGAAAGTTTTCGCAGCTTGACATTGCGCTTCTTAATCAACGCGAGGGAATCAGACGGCACATCGGTTGCGCGAATGGATTTTTCTGTACAGATCAGACCGCACAAAAGTTTGCGAGGAAAACTATGGAGACATTTACCAGCGAAATCATTTATAAGAATCGTACGTCAGTTATGCCGCAAGCGGACCGCCAGAAACCAGGGAACGAATGGTGCGCCTTAGGATCAACGCACCGGGACGGAGATGTCGTGCTGCGGGACGGATCAACAGTGCGTATCCGGGCGATGCAACCGCACGATGATCAGGGGCTCTTTGCGCTGTTTCAGTCCCTTTCAGAAGAATCGCGCTGGCTACGGTTTCTTTCGCTCGCCAAGGGTGAAGCACTTGCTGCTGAGGCGCGCCGCGAAGCGAGGCTGGATCGGACAATCGGATTGATTGCGCTCAATGGACCGGAAGAACGCGTGGTGGGCCACGCTTTTTATGCTTGTCTGGATGACCAGCGGGCAGAGGTTGCTTTCACTATTGCCGACGACTTCCAGGGACGCGGATTGGGGACTCTCATGCTATGCCAGCTCGCCGATCTTGCCACGGCGAATGGCGTTACCACATTCGCAGCCGAAGTTGCGGCTGCCAACCATGCCATGCTCAACGTCTTTCGCGAGTCGGGGTTCCCCATGGAGGTTTCCGCGACGGCCGGCCAACTGCACGTTACGCTCCCCACGTCATTCACCACCGAAGCAATTGAACGATTCGAACGGCGCGAATCCATAGCCGCTATTAACGCTCTGAGGCTTTTCTTTAATCCTCGTTCGGTTGCCGTGATCGGCGCCTCCCGTCGTCGCGGCACGATCGGCGGCGAGATCTTTCATAACCTCATTAGCTACGGATTCGAGGGACCGGTTTATCCGGTGAATCCGTCCGCGGCGGTCATTCAGTCGGTGCCGGCCTACAAGTCAGTCGAAGAGATCCCTGGTCCGGTGGATCTGGCCGTCATCGTGGTGCCGGCCGAACACGTATTAGCAGCGGCCGAAGCCTGCGGTCGCAAGAATGTAAAGGCGCTGGTGGTGATCTCAGCCGGTTTTTCCGAAACCGGAAAGCCAGGCCAGCAGAATCAGGCCCAACTGGTACAAATCTGCCGCGCGGCCGGCATGAGGTTAATCGGGCCCAACTGCATGGGCATCATAAATACTGATTCACGAGTCCATCTTGACGCTACCTTCGCGCCGGGAACTCCGCCCGCGGGGCGAGTAGGATTTTCATCGCAGAGCGGTGCGTTGGGCCTAGCGATCATTCAACTCGCTAATTCGCTTGGCCTGGGCATTTCGACCTTTGTCTCGGTAGGAAACAAAGCAGATATCTCGGGCAACGATCTACTTCGTTACTGGGAATCAGACGAGAAGACGGATGTAATCCTGCTTTATCTCGAGTCTTTCGGAAATCCAAAAAAGTTTTCGCACATTGCGCGTCGGGTGGGCCGGAAAAAACCGATCGTGGTGGTGAAGAGTGGTCGCTCAGCGGCCGGCGCGCGCGCGACCTCATCACATACGGGCGCTTTGATCGCTGCCTCTGATGTGACGGTGAACGCCCTGTTTCGCCAGGCCGGCGTTATCCGCACCGACACGCTGGAAGAGTTATTCGATGTGGCTTCGCTGCTCGTGAACCAGCCTTTGCCAAAGGGAAACCGCGTGGCAATCATCACCAACGCAGGCGGCCCGGGAATTCTCTGCGCCGACGCCTGCGAAGCTCGCGGCCTCGAGGTGCCGCTACTCAACGAAAAAACCATGAAGGCGCTACGCGAATTTCTACCCAGCGGAGCAGGAGTCGGCAATCCCATCGACATGATCGCATCGGCGCCGGCAGAACATTTTCGACGAACGCTGGAGCTGGTGGCTGCGGATGAGAATGTCGATTCGATAATCGCGATCTTCACGCCGCCGCTGGTCACCCGCGCTGAGGACGTGGCCCGCGAGCTGGTAAAAGGAATTAAAGAGAACGATGTCACAAAGCCTGTACTCACCGTATTTCTTTCCGCCGATGCGGCGCCCGATAGTCTGCGGCAGGCAAACGTTCCGTCTTACCGTTATCCGGAAACGGCGGCCATTGCGCTGGCGCGCGCGACCCGTTACGGGCGCTGGCGCGAAAGGCCGGAAAAAACCCCTGTCGAGTTCCTTGATGTTCGTCAGGATGAAGCTGCAGCGCTAATTGCTTCGGCGCTCGAACGCGGAGACGGTTGGCTGACCAACCAAGAAACCGCGGCGCTACTTTCGTGTTACGGATTGCCACTGGTCGAGCAGGAGATTGTCACTACGCCTGAGGCCGCAGCCGCGGCAGCCAAAAAGTTTGATTGTGATGTGGCTGTGAAAGTGATCGCCCCCGGCGTGCTGCACAAGACTGAGGCCGGAGGCGTCCGCTTGAATCTGCGCGGAGACGAAGCCGTCCGCACGGCCGCTACCCGGATGCGCGATCAACTAATTGCGCGCGGCGTCGAACCGACCGGGTTCGTCGTGCAACGAATGGCCCGGCCCGGGGTCGAAATGCTGGTTGGCGTCGTGCACGATCCGCAGTTCGGTCCGGTAGTCGCATGCGGCGCCGGCGGCGTTCAGGTGGAACTGTTGCGCGACGTATCCGTACGCCTGACACCGCTGGCAAAAGAGGATGCCGCAGAGATGATCCATAGCCTGAAAACGTTTCCGCTGTTGAATGGTTTTCGCGGCAGCGCGAAATGCGACGTGGCGGCGCTCGAAGACGGGTTACTGCGCGTCAGTGCAATGGTTGAAGACCTGCCGCAGATTGCGGAACTTGATTGCAACCCATTCGTGGTTAATGAAACGGGCGCCGCGATACTCGACGCTCGGGTACGAGTTGCGGCCATTGAGCCGCCTCCGCTGCTCGGCGTGCGCGGCTGAGGAAAATTGATTGACTCATTGGTTCATTGATTCATTGATGTGATGTGTGATCTTGATTGGTGGTCCGATCAATGAAGAACTTTTGTGTCGTTTTCGTGTGATTTCGTGGATCCATTTACTGGCGAACAAAGGGCGGATCCACGAAAACACAGGAAACAACACGAAAAATTCCATTCCCTGATCTGTGATGAATCAAATGAATCAATGAGTCAATGAATCAATCAGTCAATGAGTCAATGAATCAATTTCCCCCTCAACCCACACCTCTCCATCTTCAAACACTTCCTTCTTCCAAATCGGCACCGTCCGTTTCAGTTCACGAATGGCCCACTCGCAAGCTTCGAATGCCGCGCGACGATGAGGCGCGCCGACGCTAATTACTACACTCGTTTCGCCAATTTCTAACCGCCCGGTCCGATGGATGATCCCGATGTGCGCGATATCGAATTTCTCGCGCGCTTGCGCGCCCAGTTTTTCCAGTTCGCTGTGCGCCATCGGTTCGTAGGCTTCATAGACCAGATAGAGCGTGCGGCGGCCCCTGGTCCACTCACGCGCATAACCGTCGAGCGTGACTGTGGCGCCGCATTCCGGCAGCACGACACGGCGCGCTACCTCACCCACATCAATCCTGGCCGTTGTTAATTCAAAGAAATCTCGTGTGGATTGCGCCTCGGCCGGGTGTTCCGTCGAGCCTCCACTCACTGGTGGAAAAAGCGCCAGTTCATCGTCCTGGTGAATCTCCTCGTCGGCTTCGGCATATCTCTGGTTGACGGCGAACAGGAGCGACTTACCAAAGCGCTGTAACTCAGGATAGACGGCCAGAATGTGACTGCGGGCAGTGGCGGCCGTCGCCGGAGACGGGAGCTCGATGCGTACCTCTTCCGCGCCCACGGTGTCGCGAGCGGCGCCAAAAAAGAGGAGCTGAACCGTAATGGTTGTTTCCGCAGGTGGCACAGACTTCATTCGGCGATCATACGGCGGACTCACAAGTGGAGTCTTCTACTCGAGCTCAATTTTCTTGCCGCCGTGGCCGTTCCGTTTCGCGAGTGAATGAATACGCGCCCGTTCTTCGTAATTGCCGACCACTCTCGCCAGCAAATCACGCAGCCGGTTCAATCGCTCAGAAGTTGACCGCAATTCGAGGAGTTCCTGCTTCATCTCAACTTCAAGTTCCATCGCCGCTGAGACCAGAAACGAAAGCCGCTGTGGATCGGTGTCACTGATGTCAGGCAGGTTGCCGCGCTCATCGTTCATCGCGCGAATCGAGTTAGCTACGCGCATGAACATCGCCGCCACATCGCGCGACTGGGATGTTAACAAGAAATCATCTTCAACTTCGTCCTCGAAATACCGCGCCCGGGCCACCAGATACAGATCGCCGCGTTCTACATATGATTCAAGTTCGTACCGGACGATGCCTACGGCGAGAATATTAGATCGGCCGTCCGGCAACGCCTGGCTTTCAGTCACTTCAGCGACGCACCCGATGTGTCCCGCCGGAGGCACATCACGATCAGACGAGGCGGCGTCAAAGTACGACAGGCCGAACAGGTTGTCACCGGCGCGAATGTCACTCAACATTTTTCGATAGCGCTCTTCGAAAATATGCAGCGGCATCGGCATGCCCGGAAACAACACAACCGGCAGCGGGAAAATCGGCAACTCGCGCACGCCGCGCACCTTGTCCATGGCCTCGCTCATAAATGACTCACGCTTGTCGGTGATTCCAGGGCTCGATTGCCGCCATTATCGCAGAGCCACCAGCAGAAGTCAGCACCCTCAGCGTGGCCGCGAGCGGAAAACGCTGGTGAAGCTGTGCTAATCTGGATCACAGACTACGTTTTTATGGCGGAGGTGTTGATGTCCGATTTAGCTGAACGCCAGTGCATTCCCTGTCGCGGCGGTGTGCCGGCGCTGAAAGGCGAGGAGCTAAGAAGTTTTGCCGCGCAGGTTTCCGACTGGCAGGTTGTGAATGAGCATCATCTCCAAAAAACCTATGGATTCAGTGACTTTCGCGAAACTCTCGATTTCGTAAATCGAATCGGCGAACTGGCCGAAACTCAGGGACATCACCCGGACATCTGTTTCGGGTGGGGCAAGGCGGAGGTTTCAATCTGGACGCACAAAATCAACGGGCTGACAGAAAGTGACTTTATCCTGGCCGCCAAGATCGACAAACTTTAGTATCCTGCAATACCAAGTCAGTTTTGGTGTATCCGGTGAGAAAGGGCAACTGACTTCGCGCACCGCAGCATCGAATTCATGCCGGCAAATCGCGGTTTCAGTTAGCAATCCGTCGTATGATCAAGTTCACATATACTCTGTTGGCGGGAGTTCTGCTGCTGCCGTTCGCCTTCGCAGGAGCGCAAGCGCCGAAGTCGCAAAAGACAGCGCCGGCGCCTTCTCCTACACCTGAAAGTCAGGAAAAAGTAACTGTAACCACCCGCCGAGTGCGCCTGCCGATCACCGTGACCGACAAGAAAGGCCAGTTTGTGCCAGGCCTGACGCAAAGCGATTTCCAGGTCCTTGAAGATCGGGTGCCCCAGCAGATCGATTCGTTTACCGGCGAAGAAAATAACAACCTGCCCTTGTATGTCGCGGTGTTGATGGACACGTCGCCTTCAACCGCCGGCAAACTGAAATTTGAACAGGAGTCGGCGATGAATTTCATCCAGACAGTCGTCCGACCCCGGCGAGACCGCGTGCTGTTTGCAACCTTCGACGATCAGGTGACGCTGCGTCAGGACTTCACCGATCGACTCGAGTTGCTCGACAAAGCCGTTTTCGCAGTGAACAAGATGGGCGAAAAGACTGCGCTTTATGACGCGATTTGGCAGTTCTGTGATGAAAAGATGCGTTCGGCCCAGGGGCGGCGCGCGCTGGTCGTGATCACAGATGGTGACGATACCTACAGCCGCGCGGACATCAATGATGCAATTGACATTGCCCAGCGAACCGAAACCACGATCTTTGCAGTCTCAACCAAGGCAGGTTTGTCAGGCACAGTTCCCGGCGTTGAAGCCGGCACGACGAAGGACCAGGGCGATAAGGGACTGGATCGACTTTCCGCCGAAACCGGCGGGATGGCTTTCTTCACCGGCGATATGCTTTCCCTCGAACGTTCCTTCACCAAGATCGCGAACGAGTTGCGGTCCCAGTATCTGATTACCTATCGCCCGACGAATGATCGCTACGACGGCAGCTATCGCAAGGTGGAGGTGAGGCTCACGAACTCGGGCGATAAATACAAGTTAAGAACCAAGCGAGGCTACAAAGCCATCGCTGACAGTGTGACGGCGAAGTGAAAAAACGCACGGCAATTAGTCTTAGAGTTGCGGCATTTCTTGTTTTGGTGGGAATGGCGCTGACCACCGGCTTTTCCCAACTCTCGCAGGCGCAAAATGGGTCGACCGCGAGTCGGGCGCGAACTGTCGAACAGCCGGCTCAACCCACTCCGACGCCGCCAAAAAAGGAAGACGAAGTCACGCTCAGTTCCGATGATGTGGTTCGGGTTGAGACAAACCTCACTAACATTTTCTTTACCGCTGCCGATAAACAGAAGCGTTTTGTCAGCACGCTGAAGCGCGAAGATGTGCGCGTGCTCGAAGATGGAGTACCGCAGGAGATCTTTACCTTTCAACCGAATAGCGACATTCCATTGTCGCTGGCTGTGCTCATAGATTGCAGCGGATCTGAAGAACGCACCCTGCCGGAAGAAAAAGGCGCCGCGCGTGAATTTCTGGAATCGGTCCTGCGCCCCGACAAAGATGAAGCAGCGATTGTTACTTTCACCGGCGAGGTGACCCTGGAACAGGGGCTTACCGGCAATGTCGGCCGCTTGCGCCGGGCCATCGATGACGTGAGGTTTGTTCCTCCCGCAGGCTACATCGGCGGCGGTGTGGTCGTCGGCGGCACGCCTCCGATATCCGGGACGCAGCAAACACTGGCCGGTTCGACCGCGATTTGGGACGCGATCTGGGCTACCTCGAACGAACTGCTCGAGGGAGCTGCGGAGCACACGCGCCGGGCCATCATTCTCCTGACTGACGGCGAGGACACCATAAGCCAGGTGAAAATGCAGGAGGCCATCAATCGTGCTTTGAAGGCGGATGCCCTGATTTACGCCATCGGTATCGGCGATCGTTACGCCTATGGAATCAACGAGGGCGCCTTGAAGAAAATCACCGATGGCACTGGGGGTCGCGCCTTTTTCCCGCGAAACGAACGCGACCTGAGTGACGCATTCGCACAAATTCAGCGCGATTTGCGCGAGCGCTATCTGATTGCTTACTCATCGTCAAATAAGAATCGCGACGGTTCCTACCGCCGCGTAAGCATCGAAATCACCAATCCTGAACTGCGCCGGGAAAGCCTCAAACTCAACTACCGGCCGGGGTATTTCGCCAAAACCAGCTTGCCAGAAACGCCCGCAAAGCCCAAAAAACCTTAAGGTTTCCGGTATTTAGCGGTAGTGACAAACAACGTTTGTCTCTGCTATACTCTGGACTGTTGTACCGGGCACTCCGGGACACCGTTTTTTACCTCATCTGACTTATACATCTCGCTCTCACTTCTCGACTTACCAGAAATCTCGCTACGCTTTGATGACAAAGGTTTCGGACAATCGTGCGACTGTCTTGATCGTTAATGACGATCAGATCCAGTTGGATCTCCTGCGCGATTTTCTTGAGCCCGAAGGCTATAAGACCTTCGTGGCCCAGGATGGGCGCCGGGCGGTTGACCTGGCGCGCACCGTGCGCGTTGAACTCGTGATTAGCGACGTCATCATGCCGGTCATGGACGGCATGGAATTATGCCGGCAGCTGAAGCAAAATCCACACACCGCCTCGATACCCTTATTGCTGGTCAGCGCGATTCGCAAGGAAGAAGCAGCCCTGCGGGAAGCGTTCGAAGCCGGTGCTGATGACTATCTGAGCCTTCCTTTCCGTCATGAAGAGCTGCTGGTGAAGGTCGCGCGCTTGATCGAGCGCCATCGGGTCGAACGGCGCTACCGGAATATCGTCGAGCAGGCAGCTGACATCATCTACACGCGCGACATGGAGGGAAACATCCGCAACATTAATGAAGCGGGCGCGCGCTTCTTTGGTCGTCCGGCGTTCGAACTGATCGGAAAACCGCTCAGCGTGCTGATTGGTGCGGAAGCCTCAGCGCGGGACGTGGCTGAGATGAAACAGGTCAAAGGCTTTGAGCCGATCCGTTTCACTGATTGTTTGCGGAACGCGCTCGGTGAAGAACGCTATCTCGAGGGCATCATTACGATTGAGCGTGACGTGCACGGCAAAAGCATGGCAGTGCGCGGCGTAGTTCGCGATGTGACCGATAGACGCCGGGCGGAACTGGCATTAGAGACGCAGGGCCAGGAGTACCGCCTCTTATTCGAAGCCAATCCTTGTCCGATGTATGTCTGTGACGAGCGCACGCTACAGTTTCTCGCAGTGAATCAATCTGCGATCGATCATTATGGATATTCACGTGAAGAGTTCCTGCAGATGACGGCCCAGGACATCAGGCCGGCAGATGACCTTCCGGTAGTGATGTCTTATAGCGCGCCAACCAGCGGACGCAATGACGCGGCCGGTGTATGGAGACACCGCAAGCAGGACGGCAGCCTTATCGACGTAGAGTTGAACTGGCAAAAGCTGAATTTTGCCGGACGGCCCGCATACCTGGTGATGGCGCACGACGTGACTGAGCAAAAGCGGGCGCAGGTGGCCAAGGTCGAAAGCGAAGAGCGCTACCGCCAGTTGATCGAAAACGCCAACGACATCATTTACACCCATGA
>AP72_2010_repI_A001DRAFT_1000017_pt1 | contig 30179 bp, 31 predicted proteins | sample AmaPasrepliIA001_FD_9535 | JGI IMG/M metagenome (IMG submission 9535)
TTGGATCCGCCGCTTTTGACTAGAACGGCAGGATAATAAATTCCATCGTATCGGTAATTCTCCCCGATAAACAATCGAGTCGGAAGAACCGGATGAGGGTTGAGTTGAGGATTAGCTCCTGGACCCCTTGGTAGATCAGCTCCAGGCGGTAAATCGGTATGATCAACCGTAGCTGGAAATCCCCACTGATCTTTTGAGTAATGATAGTAACTGTCTTTAGAAAAATAGTCTCTCAAAGTCGCAATAATAATTTCCTTTGGGTAGACCAACATCGATGCTTGAATGATGTTGTGAATTCCCATCAAATCTGATTTGAAGAAATTATTCGTAGACATTATTTACCTTGTTGCGCGGCCTTCCAAGCTAAAAACTCTTGGAATAGTTTTTGATTATCGGCTTCTTCCTGAATAGCTTTTTCGCGAGCAGCTCTAACTTCAGGAGGAACAGGCTCAGGAACTCGTTTAGGAGGTGGTGGCACCGGGATACTACTATCTATCGTAACAATCCCCTTAGAGGCTTCCCAATTTCTAAATAAGTCTATATTAGACTTGAGTATAGTTTCAAATATCTCTTTAGATACAACCGTATATCCATATCCATCATAATAGCCATCAGGTTGGCCATCAGTTGAAAAATGCTCGATCACGTATCCATTTGGTAGATTTGGAATATTTTTTGCTGTTTTAAAAGCTATCTTCATTTATCCCATCCATGAAATTTCAAGAAAACCATTACCACCGCCACCACCGAAAGCACCATCGTGAGTGTTGTTGTAGTTAGTGACATATCCGTTTTCACCGCCACCTCCGCCACCTCCACCGCCACCAACGACACCAGCGCCTCCACCACCAGAGAAAGCGCCGCATATAGAAGTTGCAGCTCCACAACCTCCTATCCCGCCTATAGAATAGATATTGTTGGAGAAACCGCCTCCACCACCTCCTCCACCACCAACGACTAGACCAGTAGAGTGGGGAGCGAGAGGAGATTGACCTGGAAGAAATGGATAAGTGACTAGAGAAACCGCGCTGTTAAATTGTCCTTCTAGAACATATTGATCAGCACCAGGAGCAGTAGTTGTAGGGTGGGTACTTCCATCGATGGCATCACCGCTAGCAACTGCATGACCCAATGTTGGTTCCCAAAAGATTTGAGGAGAGGTGTTGGTGTTTGAACTACCAGAGATAGCTCCCGGATTGTTGAACAAGAGGGTTCCACCTCGACCTCCCAAACCACCAACAAAAGTAGTTGGGCCAAAAAGGGTAGCGCCACCTGGAGATCCATTAGCGCCTGGCTGTAATCCCCCGGTTGGTGGACCAACTCTGTTATATACGAATCCATTTGGTCCTCCAGCGCCACCTAAACCAATGGAAATAGTATAAATAAGACCCGGAACAACAGGGACTATTTGAGTCTGTGTTGGAGCGGGCTCTCCACCTCCACCACCTGTTGCATAGTAATATTGCCAGCTTACGCTTGGGTAAGACGCAGAAACAGATGCACCACCGCCGCCTCCTCCTCCACCACCGCAACCAGTTACGATCACAAAGGTTACACCGGGAGGACATAGCCAAGCACTATTGCTGAAGAATACTTGTTTTATCAATCGTGGATTAGTCATTCTTTCCTCATATTACGGTCCAGCCACCATTATCAGAGATCAGTGTAATTGATCCCCATGTGACGTTGTAAATAAACCCGCCTGTTAAACCTTCTATTGTTTCTGTGCCGAGCGCTGGGAAAATTCCTAAGAACAATCCGGTAGGAGAGAGCGTTCCGGTACCATCAACAATGGTTATTCGTCTTCCTGGCATCGTCAGAGAAATCTGTGGCAGAACGATTTCTGATGGAGTAGTTAAGTTGCCTACGCTTATGATATCATCGTAAGGCTGAACAGTGTAAACAAAGCTTCCTGAAAGTCTCTTGATGGTTTGGGTTGGCGGTGCATTTAGATTGTTAGAGAAAATCCAAGGCAGTGGCTTGTTGGTAACAAAGAGAGAGCTGGTGCCGTCAATAGTTGTCTGATCAAAGAAGTTATTTGAGATAACAACAACACCACTAGTGTAAGAACTTGGTCCAGCAATATAGCCTTGTGTTAGAGCAGAACTACCTCTATAAAAACGGTTATTTACGATAGACCCACTCACTCCATCGTTTATCAAAACGAAAGAGGTTGGAACAGGGGAACCAAAGTTACCGAAGAAGGTGTTTCCGTACATATTAAACGCACTCTGGCAAATTATTGGAAGCTGGGTTCCTGCGCCAGTGTAGTAGAACGTACAGTTGTTGAGAGTAGTTCCTCCACCTAGATTGAAGAACGTGCTGCCCTGCGATAGGATGAATACACAGTTTTCAAACACTGCGCTTCCAGCCGTATAGAAAGTGAAATCTCCAGCACTGATGTTAAAAGTAGTGTTAGTTATTCTTGTAGTATCAACATTTAGATAGCTTGATATACCAGTGATGTTGAAAGTGCATCTATCAATTAGCGTTTCAGAGAAGAATTGGAAACCCGACGATCCATTTGATGCATTGAATATAGTATCTGAAACTGTAGTGCCCGCATTAAATGTGCTGGTTCCACCACCAATATTCATATTGCAGATGCAATTGCTAAGCAAAGATCCGGCAGGAAGATTGAAAGAGAACCCATTGAAGGTAATGTTGTGGAACTCTGTATTGGAGCTTTGGATGGCATTACCGACATCAGTAGAGAAGACGGCATTTCCATCTCCAATGATTTTGCCTGGATTAGGCAATCCGAAATCACCAGGAACGTCCGTAAAGATGCCCTTAACAACTACAGTGTTGTTATACTGGTAGTTAAAGGTGAACCAGTTGTTGAGAGCATCCCAGGTTCTAAAATCACCAAGAGTATGATCTCCGCCCACAAAGACTGGAGCCTCGCCCCAATCCTTCTTACGGATAAATCTTCTTACATCCCTAACGCCATCATAACTAATGGTAAGCGATGGGCTCAAAGATACTTGAGCACCAAGAATATACAAAGGTACTAGATCAGTTCTTATACTAACCAAATCTGAGAAGGTGATGGCGTCAAGATAGTAGCTCTGTCCACTGACCGGATCTGTTACAAACATTAATCTGTTAGGGCTGACAGGATTTCCTATTGTTGGATCATAATCAAGCAATGGGATCAATTCATATTCACCCTCATTGTTGATACAGATTGCCCAATCAATTGAGAAGTAGGTTCCACCATTATACTCTCTAACAATTGGAATGAACACCGTTTCATTGTTCACATCGATTATTCTGCCGTCTACTAGAACAACACCGCCGCTAACACTTATAAGGGCCTTAGCTCCTTGGAACATGGTAGATGGGTCAACATCAAATCCTCTGATAACGCCGTTGACGTGGAGATTTCTCTCGGGCGCGGCCATGTAATCGAAGACTGAAGTGCTGAGATCCTTTTCACTAATATTACCAAATTGTCTCTGATCCAGAATCTTACTGACCTTCTGAATAGTGTCATCAACCTGGCAAGTTCCCAACAAGAATATCTCTTCATCTAGGGATAGAGTTGGGAAGAGTTGGAAGTCCATGACCTGGTTACTGAATGCCGAGACAGACGTGTTGATATCAAGCTGGATATCAATGTAGTCCGTATTGGTTTCATCATAAAATCTAGTAACTTTGCCTTTTTTGCCAGTAGTCAAAGGGCCGAAGTGGGTGAAGTTGGTTCCGTCGTAAGAAGCCAGGTATCCGTCATATACACCAGTAACATCAGAGTAGTTAAAGATGGATAGGGTAATCTTGTTAACCGACCCGAACTGATATCCACGGAGCTTAGGAGAAATCTTTACAATGTCCCATTTGTTGAGCTGCGCGTAACCGTAAACTGGCACCCCATTGATAGTTAAGGTATTACCGCTAGCATTAAGCCTACCTCTTTCATGAGTGAAGGTATTACCAGCGTCATCCACGTAAACTTCAAAGTGTCGCTTGAATGGCGTAACGTTGCTAAAGTCAGTGGCCGATTCTGCGTTGAAAGAAACGGAGTCAGCGCTAAAATAAATTAGAACTTGTCCACCTAGACCTAGAGTGACAGTCGGAGAGAAGCCCGCTGCGTGAACAGAGTCGAAAACCGTCACATCAGTGTATCCGTCAAAAGAACAACTGAGAGAAACATCTTTGATGATGAATCTACCAAAGTCTGTGATGGTGCCTTGGCTTATATCGTGCGCCTGGACTACCAATGTCTTTCCAATCTTCAAGTTGGAAGCAGAAAGATCGAATGGAATACGGTAAGTGGTTTCTACTCTACCAGTCAAGTCCTGGAAGTTCTGGATGGTAGCTACCCAGTAACCATCACCATAACTATCAAGTGATTGAGTTGGCTCGATGGCTAGACGCTCTGATTCTGCACCATTAACGTAATAAGTGTTTCTTCTGAGACAAGGGAACAGCTTAGTTGGAATCTGCGAGGCAGGAGAGGAGCCATAAACAGCATAGAATGGCGGAGAAGCGATGCCAGCACCCATTGGGCCAAATCCAAGAGGATCTGGGGCTACGTTTCCAATCGTTGGCTGCACATCAATTACGTTGTTAGGGAAATTGAGGGATGTTTGCAGAACATCAATAAATCCATTAGGGTCCAGACATACATTCAGAACGGAGAAGGCAGGATTATTGTAGGAATCTGATAGACAGATACCAAACTCTCCCTGGTAATCGAAAGCAGTAAATCTATAGTTGTAACCTGCGGCACGGAAGGCATTGTTGGTTGCTTGAACAATGGACTCTAGGGTGTATAGTCCAGGAGTAGTTCCTCTGTTGCCGGTCACGTCGATTCCTGGCATTAGGATATAGCCGTCCGATGGATTTCCAGTTGGATAGAACGCTAAATACAAATAGAAATGCGTTTCATCGAATTGATCTGGATCAAATCCAAGTCCCAAAGCTTGGGCGCCACGTGGGTTATTGATAACCAAACTTGGAATACTACCAAATTGATTATTAACTGGAGAGATAGATAACTCACCGTATTTATTGCGGTTGAATAGTGGTTTATCTATTCTGGCAATAGCATTAGGTGCGTATTGTATGTTTTTACCAGCAATTCTGACAATGAAAGTTTTGCTTGTCCCGTTGAAAGCGTATTTCTTCTCTTTGATAACGAAAGAGGTTTCGATAGTTCCATAATTGACGCGGACAATATCGCCTACTTTGACGAGAGCAAATTTCTCGTCGAAAGCATATCCATCATTGAATGGGGGTGTAAATTGAATAACGTCATCACCAGCGTTGATATCATCAAATGGAGCGCTGTTATTTCCAATGTCCTTGAGGTAAGCAATAGCCGCAGTTGGTGGAACAATAGATTGTCCGTAACCGTCCGTTACCAAGCTGGAGGAACGAGAGACTCTAGAGATACCATTGCTGTACAAGTTCTGGATTCTAGTACCTAGAACGAAGATGCTTTCGTTATCCAAGAACTCAGCAAACAACTGTACGTTGTCGGCTGTTTGTGGCAAGTTGTTAAATCTAGTGGTGTTGAGGAAGATGCCGCTAGCTGGGTGAGCATAGAAGGCAGCCAACAAGCTTCCGTTATGGGTGGTGATAGCCTGGTTGGTGTATGGAGAACCATCTTTCCATTGATGTTCCAACAACTCATTGTTCATGTCGTTGATCAATGTATAAGCATCTGTATTGTCACGTAGAGCACGGAAGACATTGTTCAAAAACTGAGTAGCGGTTTCTGCTACGTCAATTTGTGCTAAGTCGTGTCGGTAGAGGGCTCCGATAAGATGTGGTTCTAGTTTGACACCGCTAACAGAAATCCATCCGATAGCTAGGTTAACATCTTTAGAAAGATCACGAATGTAATTGAAGAGATCGCCTGTACGATAATCTAAGTGAAGCTTAGACTCTGGGATACCTGCATTGTCGGCAATCTGATCGTTACGAATTGGGAGAGTGACTAATCCAAGAGCGGTGATGACAGAAGCATTGGGCGAACCATCTGGGTTGATGAATACACCAAGGCGGGCAGCCAGGTTAGGCTGAGTGCCGGCAATGTTGAGGCCAAGAGCGCCCTGCATAGCCATGACAGCATCTCTCAAAGCGTCGATTGCAACACCGCCTTGTTCAGTGAGATTATCATTTACCACTGGTAAAGTTGTGTCATCATCATAATCTAGTGGGTAGTTACTCATTATTCACCATAGTCTTTTTGTTTCAGTACAATATATAACTGAAAATTATCATACCTGGCCTCTTGGAGGCAATTGATTTGCGGTCACATCAACATTTACCACTGGTCCTGGAGCCGGTGCAGGAGGATATCCTGGATAGGGCGGATACGTAGGATAATATGGAGCATTTCCTTGAATCTTTTGGAACAGAATAGCCTTGATTACACGATACATGACGGTCGAAAAACCACCAGTAACTAGACCAAAAATAAGTCTATCGCCTCTAGCTACTATGCCTTGGGCATTAGGGGTAAAGCCAGGATATGGGAACTTAGTAAGCATCCAAGCGCCCACTACTCCCAAAAGAATTGGAATAATAGGAAGAACTAGATCATTCCAGAATTTAGATTTAGAAAGATCAAAATTAGCCGAAGACGCCAAGTATTCGACTACTGTGCGTAAAACATATACTACCATCGCGACAGCCAGCCCGAAGAGCATAAACTGCCAGCTCAACAAGACTTGCAGAATTGGATCCATAGAAACTCCTTACAGGTATGCGAAAGAAGTAATATATTGTGGATTATCCATAATCCGTCGATTTAATGAGGCGGAGTAACGGCCGTATAGTTCTGAGCGCTGCTATAGGAACCAGATTCGGCACTGTAACAATTGGTTCCGTAGTAATAAGCTCTGAATGAGTAAACTCCGTCACCTTGAGGTCCGGCATTCGACATGAAGTAAGACACGCTGGATGGATCTCCGGTATCAACCAAGTTCTGGTTAGGAGCCAAGACGTGGAACACGCTTGATGGATCATAATACGAGAACTGAACCTGAGCATTCAAACTAGTGAAACCGCCATTATGTGTAACATACTCGGTGAGGGTAAGTGAGTCATATGGAGCGCCGCTGTTGGCGCTGAGCACCAAATTGACACCTGGGCTGACACTACCTTGCACATTAACGTAAGTATAACCGGCACCAAAATTATCGGCATAACAACCAGTTGGTGTGTTGTGAGTAAATGTTACGTATATTTGATAGTCTCCAGTTGGTGGGAAAATATTGGTAAAGGTAACGTTAAAACCAGAGCTAGATCCGCTAGTGGTAACAGTACCTAATGCAGAACCTGATCCGGTAGACCATAATTGAAACTGCCCAGAGATGGTTCCAGAATGCGAGGAGCTGACGTGGAACACATAAGTTTCAGCCGTAAAGTGACATATGCTTGTATTGCCGCTTTGAAAACTGATGGTTACTCCGTATGTGGTTGGGTTGATAAATGTTTCACTGGCACTAGAGTCGCTGCCACCGAAGCATGCTCCATCACCATCGTAAACTCCAAAGACGTAATTGATGCCTTCAAAAGAGTCGGCGGCAACCGTTACAATACCTGAATTGGTGCCGCTCAAACTTCCCGTACCTACAGGATAACTACCGTCACCATTGTCTGCCCACACTTCAATAGTTCCTGAAGTTGGATTACTTGGAGAGCTGGTAACGGTAACAGTAAACTGTTTAGTACTATAAGGGCAGAAAACAGTCTGACCATCCGTAATGGAAAGTGTAGTGGTTGTGGAAAGCGAATTACTAGAATTGATTTTTAAACCAGTAGTACCCGGATTACTGTGGCTAGGTATGAAACAAGAGGTCCCGTCATATAAAGCTTCAAGGTAATAGGAATTGCCCGCCGTGGTAGTGTTCGAAGGAATAGTGGTAGTAGCCGTACCGCTTGACACTGTTCCTGAAGCTAAAGAAACAAAGTTAGTGTCATCGCTCCACAATCTAAATTCAACAGTACCACCATTGACAGTGCCTAATGAACTAACCGTAGCAGTCACGCTTACAATAGCTGAAGAGCAAAAGGTATAATTGCTGGCTGGGGTGGTAATAGCAGTAGAGGTAGTGGCCGGAGAAAGAGGATAAGCCACCGGAGCTGTAGCACTAGGACCAAACTCTCTGTCCACAACGGGTGGGCTTGTTTCCACTTCATCGCCTATGTATACGCCCACCAAAAGATATACTCCGAGGCTAAGCGAGACAGTAATAGTATTCTGCCCACTAACAAGACTTGCTGTGCCCAATACGGTTTGGGTAATCAAATCATAAAGTTGGATGGTGCCAACAGGGGTAGGTCCGCCGTCTAAGTTAGTGACTCTTATACCAAATACTGTGGCCTGTCCACATTCGGCCGTTCCCGGCTCTTGAGAGAAGTAATAGAATACGGTTTGGGTATGATAGTACTTGATTCGCTCCATGCTCATCAAGCCGCGTGCTATTGGCATAACTTATCCTTGTGACATGACGAGCTGAACGATAATAGTCCAGTTAATAGTTGTGGAAGTATGGAATCCTGTAGCTACCTGAATAGTGCCGGCAGATGGAGAGAGAACGTTTGGCCCAGTCCACGAGCTTGCGCCAGAAGTAAATCTAGGATCTGCGCTGGTTAATGCTCCAACCGCAGAGACGTTGCCGCTACCATCAGTTACAAATCCCATGCTCAAGTTGTATTCAGCAGCAGTGTTAGTGCTAGATTGTTTGCCTACAAACATAACATCCACTTTGACTGCGGTACTGTTTGGAATGCTGAAGTTAAGTGTTGCAGCCGCGTTAGTAGTGGTTTGAGCGCTGTATCGATAAGTATACTCTTGCGCATTTCCAATCGAAGGTGGGGTGCCAATGTTGTATGGGCCGCCCGTGGTTCCCCAAGTACTTGGGTTAGGGATAGAGCCTACTGGGAAATTACCACCATCGGATTGCATGACCCACAAATCACCACTGTGAGAATATAGCAAAACACCACCACCAGGAGGAACGGAAGGCGGAGTGGCAGCGTTAGCCATGTAAACTACAAGGTCTCCTGTTCCAAATGGCAGGCTGGTTCCTAAAGAAAGGTCTTGATCAAAGAGAGCGATTACTCGACCGTTTCCGGTGTTGCCCGCTTGTAACATCTTGGTGCCATCGCCTAATCCTAAAATGGTTCCACCGACGAAATTATCAGTAGCGGAAAAGCCGCCTAGCAAAACGAGATTACCACCGGCTGATCCATTTCCACTGGCCTGCGCTTGAATGGTAAAAGGCCCTCCAGCAGCAGCCGCGGTTTGTTGATTGATGGTGGGGGCACCTATAGCAGTATCCCAAGTAATAGTCCCACAATGAACGTTTACTTGCCCGCTTTGTCCAGACAAACCAACAACATTTTGGAATGTATTGGTTCCAGATAAGTCGTTGCCAGCCACGAAGGCGAAGGTGGCTCCAGATGGACCCCAAGCACCCGAGCTAAATACAAGAACGTCTCCATTGGAAGGAGAAGAACTAAGAACCGGAACTCCTTGAAGCTTGACAACACGCATGGCAAGGGCTGAGCCCCCGATGTCTCCCAAATTGGAAAGTTGAACGATGCCAGGGTATGATTCAGTAGCTAATTGAATAGTTGGAGGAGAAACAATTTGAGCCAATGCCGCAATTGCATCCTGTACATTAGTTGGAGCAAATTCATCGAATGTGACGATGGGGTTCATATCGATAGCGGAAGCAGGATGCCTGAAATTCTTTCCCTCGATATGATCTTGCATATCGAAGCGATCAGTAGCTAGACGACCCACACCTGGTTTAAAATTTGGATTGTTTGGATTACTCATTCTAGTAGTTACTCACTTACGCTAATATGTTGATTTATGGCAAGATAATCTGGTGCGTGTGCCCCAAAACCTCTATCACCTGACCATTGACAATCGGATGATTATGGCCCTGGCTGATAGCCGTAGTCTGATTGATCTGGCTAATCGAAGTTATTTTCTCGTTTATGACAATTTCATGACTGTGCGGAGGGAAACCAACCGACATACCTAAAGAAGTCGTTAGCTTAGATGGGAACTCAGAAGAATCTCTGAAAATTCTAATCTGATACGCGGGATCAGTCTTACGAATTCTCATTGTCTTGAGTTGCTGGCCACCATCTAGTCCCAAAATTGTTGTATTACGTGTTACTGCTCCAACTTCATATCTAAAAGACTCATTATTAGCTTGATCAAATAGAACAATAACATCACGCATCTTGATAGTTGGAACAGTTAAAGTCCACATGGATAATGGATAATCAGATTCCAAACCGGCTTCGGTCATTTTTAATGCTTCATCGGTTGGGCTCAATCTGACCATTATTCGACCATCAGAACGTCTTGGATTGAAATACTGTTCATAACCAAATACAAACTTGGTACCATAGCAGTATGGACAGCGATCATCTGGGTATTCGCTAGATGGCAAGTAGCACGAGCAAGTAATTCCAGTTTGTACTCTTCTAATAAGAACTGCTGGCTGTCCATCAATAGATAGTTTAATCTCTTGACGTTGAGTATTTTGATCTTGCAAGGAGAAACCTCTATAAATGTTGAAGTTGCCGTACCCATCGATGCAACCCATCTCTCCGCCAATGTAACTGCCTACACAAGTACCATTGAGTAATTGAACAGGGTCGGTTCTGTGATAGCCTGCATAATCGTACATCGGGAAATCTACGTTAGCGGCATCTGCTGCGCTATAATCAGTTGAAAGTACATCTTGCTGTGTCTGATGGTACCCGTCCACCATGGTAAATGGGAAATTAGGATACTCAAAGCGTGATTGACAGACGAAGATACGGTCATGCTCACTAGTTTCAGTGACAGTAAACAAACTGAGGATAGGACTCCAAGTGTTGTATCCGTCGAACCCATCAACTGTGTGTAGTGTAGCCGGAGTAGAGTTAAATCCTCTTCCACCTGTCGTAGCAGGAATACCCCCAGCTACTTTGATGATGAAAAAGTCTCCCACACTAAAAGTTGTAGTCTCGGTAATGGAAAAGCTCAAAATTCCATTGTCATTGACGTATCCATCGGCCAACCAAGTTGGTATGTTGCCATACTTATCAAGTTTGGTGCCAGACGAGCTGCCGGTCGCTGTAAACTTAGCTGTACCTGGAACCGGATGTCCTAAATTATCAGTTTGCACGAAAACACAACGAATAGTCCAGGTTTCAGTCACATCAGGACCAATACATGCTAGTGAATTGATGGTGCCGGTGCCCACGTTGCTTGGATTAGCTGTGTAATAGTGTCCGCCACCCTGATCGACTAAGTGTGCTGGTTGGCCAGGTGTGCCTGACATAACCAAGAGATTCTTGTTGACTGGATCGACAGCTAAGTACTGAATTAGCTCGATACCGATCTTGAGTACTCCTGTATCAGGAAATCCCTCGACATCCACCAGCGGAATAACGCTGTCCGTGGCAGTTATGTTTTGCCTTAGTAGAGTGGTAGGATAGAATCTTAAATTATCATGTGCAATTGGTAATTTAGTTAGATCAAAGACATTAGGATCATATTCTACTGGTCTAACAGCAAAAAAGTAGTCCTGTCCTGGAACCAAATCAATGATATTAGCCTGAAGAGCGTCATCAATGGAGATGTACTTTGGCCCCTCGGTAAAGACATTCTCTTTAACCGTTGAAAAATAGATGTGGTAAGCTATTCTGTTGCTTACAAAATCAGGATAGGCATGGAACCAGGATACATTGATAGTATAGCCATCCCCCAAAGAGGAAAGCCTGTCTGTACCAGCCAATATTTCAGAAGCGTAGTGGGGCATACCTATTATTCGAGTTTATTAGAAGCCCCTTGACTGCCGAAAAGGAAATGATTAAACTTTCGACATGAGGGTTTCTTTTTTCTCCTTGATTTCCTTCTTAGAATCCACATCGTGGTGCTCCAATAGGTCATCAACGTATTGCTCGGCTTCACCATCACCAAATTGATCAGCAATATACTCTACCTGGTTCTGGAAACCCTCTTGCTCGTATGGGTTATCTAAATAACTTCCATCATCGGAGCTTCTAGTGGCCTTGTTACCTGTGGTTTGCTGGAGCCAGTGCGTCATCTCATGGACACCATAAGAAAAGTCCTTGAAAAAGTCCCCGTCAGTCAAGAGTTTGTAATTGTAGATAATTACCCCGTGGTCAGTCTTAGCCGACACATCGAGATTGCCGAACATCATAGGAATTAGGTCGATTTCATCGATATCGACATCATATTCCTTGAACATCTTCTGAACTACCTCGTTAGTTTTAAGGTATTCCCTCATCTTTTTGATCATACGATTCAAAGACTTATAAGGGAGCTTCTTAACTGCTGAAAGTGGGAGTTTTTCTTCTTTGGAAGCCATGCTAATATAGGTAAATAGTCATATTTATGCATCCTGACATGAAACAAGTAATTTTGATGCGCGCAATTCCTGGTTCAGGTAAGAGTACGATGGCTAAACAGCTTATCAGCAAGGCTCAGCAGGAAGGTAAGTCAGGCATTATCTGTAGTGCCGATGATTACTTTTATGAGTTGGGCAAAGGTAGCTACGCTTTCGATCGAACCAAGATTGCAGAGGCTCACAAGTACTGTTTCAAAAAGTTTATGGATGCCGTCAATCAAGGTATAGACCTGATCATCGTAGACAATACCAATTTGAGCGCCTGGGAGATGTCTCCATACAAGCAGCTTGGTGAAACCATGGGCTATAAAGTAGGCATCAACGAAGTGGTGGCTGATCAAGGTGAAGCATTCAAGAGACAACAGCACGGCGTGCCGGAGTTTGCACACAAAAGCATGTCAGAAGGTTTCAATAAAGAATTCGTGCCCCCATGGTGGGACAAAACCCGCTATCAATCCAAGACCGATGAGTCTGGACAGCCAGTGTTTGAAGAAGTCCCGCCTCCAGAGCCTCCTCCACCATCACCTCAATTAGGATTGCCTTTCGATAAAGAAAAATCTGAAAAAGCCGCTAGCGTTAATCAACTAACCAAAGTTGCTGCCATGCTAGCCATCAAATATAGGATGTAAGCAAGTGGCGTTTCTAGGTATTCGTGTTCCGTTAGAAGTTGGTCGATTATTGTCCGGTTTGGAAGTCCCTGGCACCAAGGAATCTCCTTCCGAATACCACATTACCATTCTTTGCTTCGATGATAACTGGCCTATCAGTGAAATTAGCAAGGCTTTGGAAGCAACCTATGAAGTTATCTCCGAAATTCAACCATTCCACGTCAAATCTACTAAGGTAGACCACTTCCCAAAAAGTGAAGACAACCCAATTCCTATCATCGCCCCCATCGAGTCAGATGATTTGAAGGAAATGCACAAAAAGTTGTCCAAGAAGTTCGATGAGAAGAAAATCGACTTCAAAAAGACTTTCAAAGACTTTAAGCCACACATTACGTTGGCTTATTCAGAAGACGATCCTGATGATTACAAGATTGACCCAGCATTAGAGTTCGTGGTCAACGAAATTGTCCTGTGGGGCGGTGATCATGGAGACGATCGCATCTTCGTTACCTTCCCGTTGAAGGGTCCAGAGCGTCAAAAGCACGCATTACTCCTTCAGAAGGCAACTGTCTTCGAGAAGATTGCTGGTAATCCGTTGCAGGATGTGTTGACGCCTACAGAAGAGCGCAGAAAAACTGTTAGATAAGCCTACGAGCACGCAAGTGGCGCAATCTGGCGAAAGCCGGGTTGATAGCGGAGTTCATACTGAAGACTCCGAGTCCTCTTGGAGCTGGTCTGAGGCTGTTTTTGATGTACTTGAGCTTCTCCCAATAGTGAGAAAGCAATGTACTATACTGGGTTTGCATCAATTCGCTGACAGTTGGTGGATTAAAGTTCAATCCATTATCAGTAATTTGAAACTCACGACCTCTTTCAATCAAAGATTTTGAAGCTAACGAATAAAGTGTAGCTCCTTCTACCAAAATCTCACCAAACTGATCAACAAAGTCTTGATCATCAAAGGTGAAGAAGGTAAAATAAGGCACCTGATTGAAGTCCCAGAGGGCTGTTGCTATGAATGTAGCAAGCATGTCCACAGAAAAGATGTCGCAATCGACGTAAATGGTGTTTCCATAAGCGTCGGCTGACTTAGCTTTGCCCGCGCTGTTCAATCTGGCTCTCAAGGACTTGATGAGCTTGTTGATATTGGCTAGAGCGCATTGAGAATAGTGGAATCCTGGGTCATCACCAAGGTGAATGTAGCCGTCAGAATTGATGGCTGGCATTTGGGTATGTGCCACGACGAAACTAAACTCAGTTTCAACTCTAAATCCATTGATGAAACCGGCCCACACATCGTTGAAGACGCCGTAAGGACCATTGATAGGCACGGTCCAAATGTAGGAGTACTTGCCGGTGGACACTTGGGTCACTCCGGTAGAGGTTGGAGCAAGCAATACCAGCCCGCTTGGCTGAATAATAGAAATTGTTGGGTAGGAATCCGCGTTGACGGGATTACCCTGACCATCTCTAAATTGTATAGTTAGATTGACTTGATCTGTAACGTCAATTAACTCTCCACGTGCTTTGATACTCATGTAGTACATACTCCTGGAGCGATGCCATACTGACCGTATGGAGCATTAACCACAATTTGATACATGAAGGTCAGAACTGCGTTAGTAACTGGCTGAGTATATTCGCCATCTACCAAATAACTTCCAACTGATTGGGCATTGAAAGGAACGGTAAATTGGAAATAATAAAGACCCACATCTAATTTGACCATGTTTTGTGGAAAATCCAAAGCCAAAGACAAGTCTGGGAAGATAACACGATTGATAACTGGGATGGTAGGACTATCCGCACGGAGCTTGGTCATAGGATCCAGTGTCTCCAAGAATATAGTGGCTTTTTGCCCCGGAAAGTAGTTTTGTACTGTTAACATAGCGTCCTTCTGGTTATTATACTATTTAATGCAGTTTTATGTGCGAACTAGTTAGAAGATCAGGCGGAAGTGGGGTTGGTCCAGGTGGCGGTGGTGGTGTAAAAACTGGTGGCGGAATCTTGGTCAAGGTAATTGGTTTGGAAATAGCCGGAACAATTGGGGCCGCACCAGAAAGAATTGAATTTCGAACCACAGGAGGTGGTGGAGGCGGAGGAGGTGGAAGTAGTGGCGGTTCCTCGCTAATCGGAACATCAGAGTCTATCAATGGGAAAGGAATTGGAGGNGGAACCACTTGAACATGAGTGGTTTCCAAAATTTCAATAAACTTGATTTGCTTGTCTTGCAAGAAATCAACCAAGAATGCTTGGATAAATGCATCACCACCAAATACGGAATTGATGAACTTGTATCCATCATACATCTCACCTTGACCGTGGATGGTACTGAAGATAGCGTGATATCCAAAGATGGCGGCTGCTATAGAGGAAGTTCCACTAGTGCTGGCGGCAATGGAGCCGAGAGCCTGAATGGCGGCAGTATCGGTGGAAATACCAGCAACCGTAGCACACAACTGGAGATATCCAGAGACGCTCGAAGTTCCATTGATGAACGATTCCAACTGTTCATAAGCATGGAATGTAGAGGTACCATGAATGAACGAAGTAAGCTGCGCATAAGCATTGGTGGTGGAGGTTCCAAGAATGGTGGCAAACGAAAGAGCGCCCGCACCAACCAAATGAGCAGAGACAGTGGATATCGCATTGACTTGAAGAGCCATAGCTCCACTGGCTTTCATAGAAGCCGAAGTGGTAGCCACACCATTGATGGTTTCAACTAGGGCGCCACTAGCAAGTAGTGATGCATGAGTGGTGGAAGTACCAACGAAGCTTGCGCTAAGTGAGGTCTGGCCCCTGATGGTTGAACTGACAGTAGAAGTGGCGGCAATAGTCGAAGCAATAGCGCCTCTGGCCAAGAGAGTTGCGGCTACACTCGATGTTCCATTGGTGGTTTCGCTGAGAGCACCAGAAGCACGAATGCTGGCCGCAGTGGTGGAGGTTCCGTTGACGGTAGCGAAGCCAAATACAGTTAGAAGAAGAGTTGCACTAGCAGTCGAAGTGCCATGAATGGTCGAAATCAACTGAACGGTTGCTTGAACGCTTGATGCACCATTAATGGACGAAGCAATATGACCAGAACCAGCCAGTAGTGCGGACTCGGTAGATGTGCCATTGATAGTGTCTACTAGTCTACCAGAGGCAACGATGGACGCGGAGATGGTGGAAACACCAGCAACGGTAGAAGCCACTGCTCCATTAGCGATAACGGAACCGGAAACCGTAGAAGTGCCATGCATGGTTTCAACTTCACTACCCGTTGCTTGGATATGAGCAGAGATGGTGCTAGTTCCATTGACAGTTGCGGTGGCATGACCACTGGCTTGAATGGAGGATGTAACGGTCGAAGTTCCGTGAATAAACGACACTAATTGTGGATAAGCAGAAACGGTAGAAGTTCCCGCAATGGTATCTACTAGCCTTCCAGAAGCTAGGATGGACGCAGAAGTAGTGGAAGCTCCATTGATAGTGGCGAAAGCATTTACAACTTCAGTTAGGGTACCAGAGACACTTGCCGTTCCATGTATGGAGGCCGAAACTTGTTCACCACCAGTGATAACTGCCTGGATGGTGGAGGTACCATTGATAGTAGAGATAAGCTGGAAGTAAGAGCTAGCGGTGGAAGTACCGTTGACTGTGGAGGTGAGTCGCCCACTAGCCAAAATAGAAGCAGAAGCGGTACTTGTTCCGTGGATGGTGCTAGCGGCTGCAACCAGACCCATAATAGGTGCGGTAACAGAAGAAGTCCCGTTGATGGTGGATGCAACTGCACCAGAAGCAGTTGCCGAACCAGATGTAGTATCTGTTCCATGAATGGTATCGGAAAGAGCACCAGCTCCTAATAGGGCGCTGGTAACTGTAGAAACACCATTAATGGTGCTTGCTGCCGCCTCTTTTCCTATAATCGAAGCGGCTACAGTAGAGGCTCCATTGATGGTACCGGCAATTGCACCTGCACCTTTAAGCGGAGCGGTAATGCTAGAAGTACCGTGAACAGTATCGACCAATACACCAGTAGCTTGAATAGACGAAGTAACACTGGAAGTGGCGTGGATGGTGGCAGTAATTCTGGCAAGACCACCAGAAATTCCGGTGAAGCCAAGCCCCATATGTTCAAGTAATGCGTTAGTACTACCAAGTCTGCTACTATAGCTAGTAGTATTGCTTGGGCTAGAAACCGTAATAGTGGTGGCTACACCTAAATCAAAGCTGTATCCTAAATAAGAGCTGGAGGTACCTAACTGCCCAGTTGGTGTAATGGTTGGAGCCGTGGAAACAATGGTTTGCGTTTGATCAATACCTAGATCAAAAGCTCCTAAAGTGGAATTGGATTTTCCTAGGTCTCCAGTAAAAGAGATGGTATAGCTATAATTCAAGGCTCCATTGCCTAGAATCATGTTACCAGGTTCGCTGCTGGAGGTACCTAATCTGCGTGCTAAGGTTCCGACACCAGGATTAGTAGGTAGGGCAGATCCTTTGGCAACAATAATGTTCTTTAGTTCGCTACCAGCAGCACCCAACTCACCAGTGGTTGCTGGTTGAGTGAACGAAGGATTGATAGACGCACCACTGCCTGGGGTAACACTACCCGGAGTACTGTTAGCTGTTCCAAGCTGGTTGGTGAACGTCATAATACCTCATCATGGCAGACTTAAACCAACTCCTGCGCGATAAACTGTACGAAACCAAGCCGCTGAGCGAGCTACGTTGGCAATACGCACATCCTGCATAAATCCGGCAAAATTACCTTCCGCTGTGGCAGCGGGATTCTGTCCAAAAATCCAAGGACCATGTGTGCCCCAGTCAATAGACCCAGCGTGGGCGGCTGTAGCAGTTGCGGTTCCATTAACATATTGTGTAAGCTGCGTGCCGGTCCAACTAAATCCAATGTGATTCCACTCTCCTAGGGTCATGGTAAGAGTTGTAGTCATACCACCTACACCATTTATTGATGTTACAAGGCTGAACGTATTAGAAGAGTTGCTAGCAATTGTAATTTCTGCGGCAACGAATGGGGAAGTCCAAGTGCTGTACGGCCTATAGAGTTTAGTAATAAAATGGTTAGCTGAACCGCTGGTGTTATAACCCAACATTTTACACCATAAAGAAATGGTGATAGCTCCATTTGGCTCTATTACAGAATCAGTGGCAGAGTTGCTGTTTGTTGTACTAAGTTGAGCGGCTTGCTGTCCGCTTAGAAGTGAATATGGAAGAACTAAACCATTAGCTTGCGGGTTAGTGGTGCCAGAAATCAATAGGATAGAATCCGTACCGCCTGTACCAGAATTGAGAAATGGCGCGGTGGCCTCTTGGAATGTCCACACCCCAACGTCGTTTGAGTCGGTCGGGACTCTAGTACCAATAGCATTTTGACCTTTAATTATGTTCCAAACGGCACCGTTGTAGACATAATTAGCGGTACCATAGGTGCTTCCAATAGTATCAGTGGCAGCAGTCGATCCACCTAAAGTAGCTATGTTATTACCGTTGCCACTGACAGTTAGCTGATTAATAGATGCTTGTCCACCCGTATCTACCAGCATATGTGCCTCTCCAGTGGTTGGTGAAGCCGGCAATGAGATGGTAAAAGGTCCAGAAGAAGTATTGAACAAAACAACATCATCGCTATTGGACATAACATAAGCGGTTGTTTTAATAGAGCTGGCAGTGCGGACTGTAACAGCATCCACTTTTGCTTGTGTAATGGCGCCGGCTGTAAAAATGTGGGTAACGGTCGCTCCGTTAGTGTGGGAAGCTTGGGTAGTATTTTCTACGCCACGAGAAATAGTGAAAGTGGTACCGGACACCCCAGTCACTAGCATAATCTCTGAATCAACTAGAATTCTAAACTGCGGAACAGATGGAAAACCCGTAGCACTATTAACAACTAGCGTCGTTTGGCTAGAGGTAATGGTTCCATTTAATGTGCTACTTGCATTATTCGCAAACTGTTCAGTAGTCATTGTTATCCTTGGTTATAGTGGAAGAAAGAGACGGTTGTGACGACACCAGCACCAGACATTTGCCATGGATATACGGAAAAACCAACCTGATTAGGCACGCTAGTAAATGCGGTGCTAACAGCAATGCTTGCCATTTGTACCCAATTTTGTCTATCTATAGATATTTCTCCAACAATATTTCCAGCCGATCCATTGGTAAGTCTTAGTCTAACAAAAACAGGTGACCCTGATGAAAAACAACCAAAGTTACGAGTAAAAGCGGTTCTTGTTGTAGTTACTCCATAAGAAAAGTCTACAACAGGGCAGCCGGCTGTGCTAGAAATTCCAAAATCTATTCCAGCCAAGATGCCACAGTATTTTTGTGAGCTGCTTTCTACCATCAACACTCCACCCATTGGCAAATTGTTGGCGGTTGCGCTTGTAATTCCAGTTGTAACCCAACTAGAGGCAGATTCAACAAACATGGTATTGCTGCCAGATCCAGTCTGCACAATACCACATAATCCTTGGGTTGAAGAAAAGGGGACTGTTGCCACAAATGTTCCTGGTCCATTAGATACGCTAACTCCATTTTGTTGATAGTAGTTGAAGTTACTTCCAATAGTAACAGTTGGAACTGTAACCAAAGGTAACACAGGACCAAATGAGTTCCAACTAGTTCCGTTATCTTGAAAGATTGCCATTCCATTATTTGGTAAGAAAACTCTACCTGCCACACCAGCAGTTGGAAGGCTGGAATATGCGGAACCACTTTGGATAGTGTCCGATCTAAATTGCTGGATTGCTCCAGCGGTTAGAATGTGCTCTACCGTTGCTCCGTTGCTATGGGCGACAGCCGTTGTTCCTTCAGCCCCACGAGTGACTGTAAACGTAGTGCCGCTGACAATGTTCGTCACAATCATAATCTCAGAATCAATCATAATCCTAAAATTAGGAGAGGTTGGAAAGAGCGTAGCACTAGCCACCGTAAGCTGAGTATCGGTATTCAGCATGGCTCCAGTCAGTGTGCTTGTGGCGTTGTTGGTAAATTGCTCTGTCATTATGGACTCGTAAGTTGGTAGCTGAGAACGTTCAAGGCCGCATCAGCATTATATGCATTAAGATACAATCCTATTCTATCAGGTTGGGAAGAAAATCCCGTAGTACGTGCTTCGGTTGTTAAGTTCTTAAAATGGCGACCATCATTGGAAACATAATAGGTTCTATTAGTAGTTCCATCATCTTGTATTCTAAACCAAGTCATCGGACCAGCAATCGTTGGGTAAGCTCCTACGTCAAAAGTTGCCGACCCTGTACCAGTAAGGCCAGTTTTACTTGCCAATTGCAAATGGAAGGAACCGTCACTAGCAGTATATTGTGTTATATATTTTGCCTGTGTAGTAGAGGTATTATAGATTCCAATACCTGTGATAGAATAGCTGAAGAAACCGCCAGTCCCGTTTTTACCACCAGGTAAATGGATCATTCCCACTGTTAACGTGTAAGCGGCCCCTGTTCCACCAGGATTGGCTTGAGCAGCAAACATACTATCTTCTGTTGTGATACGTTGAACTGCCGAGAAATATAGACCACCAGAATCATCTACAATGGTAGCATTACCACCCGTCTGATACATGGTAAAGCTGGCAGCAGATGGAACTTGAACAAGCGGAACTTGTGGTCCATAAGGGGACCAAGCAGATCCAGTATCGATGAATGTTATGTTTCCATCGGAGGGGCGATAAATTCTTCCGGCGATTCCGGCAGCAGGGCGGGAGGCGAATGTACCAACTTGAATATTGTCAGACCTAAATTGTTGCAATGCACCATTGGTCAAAATCTGTGAAACGGTGGCACCGGAAAGATGGGAGGCGGCCGAGGTGCTTTCTTGCCCTCGACTGATCGTAAAGGTAGTACCGGAAACACCAGTGACCAACATAATTTCAGAATCAATCAAGATTCTGAACTGTGAAGAGGTAGGAAACCCAGTAGCGCTATTTACAACTAAAGTGGTAGCAGACGCAGTGATACCTCCGTTTAGTGTTGTATTGGCATTGTTTGCAAACTGTTCAACCATTGTTATACCTCATGCGCTCAAGGAGCCAATTCTTGGATAAAATCCAGCGGCTCGTGGGCCATATAAAACCCTGTTAGTCGTATCTATGTAGAAATCTCCATCGTTACCTACTGTGGCCGCAACAGTAGCCGGGTGAAATACCGCGGCTAAGAGAATATTACCAGAAACAGCCGTTGTATAAGCAACGTTAAATGTGCCCGCCGCTGATGGTACCGCACTTTCATAAAAAGTGGAGTCGTTACCGTTACCACTAAAATTAGCCGTCATGTTAGCGCCGGCTACGAAAGTAGCGCTGCTTGAAAAGTCACCAACTATACCTAGAACTAATGAATTGGCTGCCGTTGGAGAAACGTTTACGTTGTTGGTGGCTCCAACAACGGTATTCGTGCTATCCACTGTTGTAGTAGCATTTTTATATTCACCAATTGATGTTCTATTGAAGCTAGTGCCCTGGGTTGGGTTGACAGTCACGATAGCGCTTGACGGAGCTACACCGGCATAGACTGTTCCTACAACCTGTGATGATCCAGTAGGCACGCTAACAACAGAAGCATATGAAGTGCCGATATTATCAGTTGGAGGAGTGCCAGTGGTTCCGCTGTTTTCACACTGCTGGAAAACTACTAGTAGATTACCTGCGGTAACCGAAGCAGCAGTAGTGGGTTTGACCAGAGAGCCGTTACCACCAGCGTTGACACCTTGCACGAAACTTGGAGTAGTATTCGGGTTGCCTGAACCCGAGTGCATAACACCAGTAGTAGTTAAATCTGTTTTGAGTTGAGCAATAGCTCCAGCAGTCACAATTTGAGTAATGGTGGCGCCGCTCAAATGGGAAACTGCCGTAGTTCCCTCTTGGCCGCGCGTTACCGAAAGCGTATTACCTGAGATAGAGTTGACCAACATAATCTCAGAGTCTACAATTACTCTAAAGGTACCAGATTGAGAGAATGGGGTACCATTGGTGACAGCAATACTCGTGGCAGAGTTAGTAATTGCACCGTTTAATGTTGTACTCGCATTGTTCGCAAACTGTTCAGTCATTTTACCTCAAGGATTGTTGGCGACATCTACTCTGATACGGCCGATAGTTACAGATAAGTTAGTGGGAGAAGTAACGCGCCCAGATGCTACAAATACGCTCCAATTATTTGGATTAGTAGTGGTAGACCAGTCAGTATATCCAGTGGATTGTATAAAACTATGTAGTGTGTTAAGGTTCGAAAAAGCCGGCCAACCGTTAGAATAAGTACCAGAAAATGCATGATATTGGAGAAAATGCATAGAGTCAATAACTGTAACATATACATTATCTGTATATGATCTCACTGGTTGTGTAGTAGAGTTAGCATAGTTGCTTCCACCATGCTGAGCTGATAGTCTCCAACGGTGTTGGTTAGCACTTCCAGTAGATTCTATTTTAGAAATGACAGAAATGTCATTTGTTGCGCTAGTAAATCCAGATCCAATTCCAATATCAACCTGATCGTAGTTGGCGATCATGTTATCCACTGGGACCCACATCCAAGTTCTGAATTTAGTGCCTGGAGTAACGGTTATAAATTGGCTAAGTGGAAACGCCAAAGTAGGAGCGGAAGCGGTGCCCCCGAAATAGTCTGTGCTGCTTCCATTAGGCTGAATCACCAAACCAGAACCAGCAACTACGGCCATAGCAGCGGATTCACCAGATGTATTAGTCTTATTGCAAGTGTATCCACCAATAGTATAGCTTCCATCACTGCTAAGTGTCTGTGATGACTGTTGTTGAAAGTTTAAGTCGAGGATGGTCCTCCAGCTAGTGTTAACAGTTGTCATTGTGCCTCAAGGATCATTAATGATGTCTACCCTAATACGACCGACAGTTACGGACAAACTAGTAGAGGAAGTTACACGGCCAGAAGCTACGAATACGCTCCAGTTAGTGGGGCTAGAGGAACTAGCAGACCAATCATTATATCCTGCACCAGCTATGTAGCTATGTAGTGTGTTTAAAGATGAAAAAGCAGGCCATCCACCAACATAAGTTCCAGAAAAACCATAATATTGCATAAAGTGAATAGATTCTATCACTGTGACATACACATTATCTGTGTATGATCTGGAGGGCTGTACAGTATTATCAGCGTAGGCGAGTCCAGCACGTGAAGATGATAATCTCCAACGGTGTTGGTTAGCACTTCCAGTAGACTCTATCTTGGATGTAACGTTAAAATCTACAGTGGCGTTAGTAAACCCAGCACCGATTCCAATATCTACTTGATCGTAGTTCGCAATCATATTGTCAGTAGGCACCCACATCCAAGTTCTGAATTTAGTGCCAGGGGTTATGACGGCAAACTGATTAAGTGGAAAGGCCAGAGTAGGATTAGAAAATGTGGCTCCATGAATATCAGTGGAGCTTCCATTGGGTTGGATAACTAGACCGTTACTGGTAATAGCCATAGCAGCAGTTTCACTGGCTGTATTGGTTTTATTAGCGGTGTATCCTCCAATGGTATATGCACCATCACTGCTTAAGGTTTGAGCAGTCTGATTTTGGAAATTTAGGTCTAGGATAGTTCTCCATCCAGCATTTACTCCTGACATTATAGTAAGCTCCAAAATGAACCGTTATACATGTAGACGGTAGAAGTGTAGTTGATGGAAATCGTATCAGAACTGGCCAAAAGACCAGATGCCGTTACTAAGTTAATACCATTACCGCTGATAGTGAGCGGTTTGCTACCAAGAGCGCCCCCAACATCCAAAATCGTGTGAGTTTCGCCTGTAGTTGGACTGGACGGAAGGAAAACAGCGAAAGAACCGCCCGAGGTATTACAAGCTATAATCTCATCACTAGATACAATGAAATATTGTGCAGTTTTGGTACTGGTAATAGCGTGAGAAGTACGTGTATCTACTTTGAGCTGCGCAATAGCTCCGGCCGTTACTATTTGGGTAACGTTAACACCAGAGTTATGAGCAGCAGCAACCGTACCTTCTTGCGCCCTAGTTACAGAGAGAGTATTGGATGATCTTGCTGTTACCAGCATGATTTCAGATTCGACCAAGATGCGAAAATTACCGCTCGAAGAAAAAGGGGTCCCTGTCACCACTGTTAGTGAGGTATCAGAGGTTCCAATTGATGAGCTAAGGGTAGAAGTTGCATTGTTGGCGAACTGTTCAGTCATTCATTACTCTTCGTAGACAATGGTGATATCAAGTGCGGCACCAGTAGATCCACCGTAGTTCCAAAGAACATAGAAGGAGCTGGTGGCTAATGGCAAACCTTGAGCTTGTGGGAAAGTCCATACATCATATGCCCCCTGGACGTTAGCCAAGTTGGACTTACGTAAAAATACGTTAGAACCAATGGTTGGAGCAGTAGACCAAGCTGTATCAGCAAGGGCTGTTGCAGCAGCTTCGTTAACATCATAAGCTACTGGGGTAACTGATGTTGAAGCAACTGGGGTGTTGTTAGGTCTAATCAAACCGACAGAGCTGGCAGTAGCAGCGGTGTTGAAGATACGAACTTCACGCAAGTAAGCACGACGGGTACCACCTGTGTGAAATGTGGCGTATGCCGCAGCAGAAGAGGCGGCAACAGATGTAAATGATACTGTGTATAATGGCATTGTTTTTCCTTATTGATGAAATACTGGGCCTAGCCAACCCGTTGGTGGAGTTGGGGCGGGAGCGTTTGGAGGAGGCATAAAAACTTGGGCTCTCAGATTATGGATATTGGCCGTAACCAATTGATCTGGGATGGTTGGGATGATGCCATATCTAAATGACAAAACCTTGGCGATTGTTTGGTTCGCTGTGGTTGTATCAGGAGAAGTACCAATAACCACGGTATCGGGGGCGCTTGTAAAAGCTGTTGATGTTGCAACTGAGGCCCAGTTAACCCAATTTATCTTGTCCCTTGAATGATCGGCATAACAAGTAGTTGCATCACGTCTAATACGTATAAATAAGGGGGCGTTACCCTCTCCAGATATATTGGGGCCGCTATTAGCAGAAGTGCGGCTTGTATTGCTGGCAAAATACTGCATATCCAAAAGACCTGACAATCCGTTGGAAGTATTAACAAGCGTAAGGTTCGCCAAAAATACTTTGGACGATGATGATTCTCGAAATCCAACAAACACGTGAGAATATGAGTTACCACCCGTCGTATTTGGCGTGTTAATTGTAAAACAAGCTTCCGCAAAGCCCGGATTAGCTACAGAGATACCAAACATACGTAATTGGAATCCAACTTCATTTACTCCAGTTAAGAAAAGAGACCCATTGGAATCAGCCAAAGTGGATGTTCCTTGATTAATAGGAGTCCAGCTTGCAGCAACAGGCGGTTGATATCCTAGTACACCATTTATTTCTGGCCTCCATGCCCCCAGGCCGGGGTCCCAAACAGATACACCACCATCAGTTGATTGATAACGAGAGCCGGTTGGTAGTCCTTGGGCTGGTCTAGAGGCAAATGGACCAACAGAATAAACATCGGCACGGGCTTGAACTAAAGCCTGTGCCGTGAGACTGATAGTTACCGCAGTTCCATTAACCCATGCTGTTGGATTGGTGCCTTCTTGGCCGCGAACTATAGTAAGAGTGTTGTTGGTAGTGTTGACGGCTGTGCAAAGAGCAATTTCAGAACTGGTATCCGTCCCAAAGATAACCCTAAAGTTACCAGAGCTAGGAAAAGAGTTAGACGGATTGGTCCCGTTCAGTGCGGACACCACGACTGTGGTATCGGTCGCACCAATTCCGCCAACTTGGTTGATAGTCGTCTGTCCTAAGTTGCTGAATTGCTCGGTCACGGTAACCTCCGAATTAGTCTTCGGTAATTACCAATGCGCTCGCTGCAAAGCTTGGGGTAATGTTGTTCGAAACGGCCAAGGAAGAGGTCAAAGCTCCGTAGTAAAGAAGCTTACCAGTTCCGTTAAGTGCTGTTCCAACTCCCACATAGGTAATTGTATTAGAACCACCCGTGCATTGTGGAAAAGTTACCTGAGCGGTATTAGTTGCGCTAGCAACACCACCAGTTTCACCGACTGTCCAACCACCAGAAGTTCTGGCTACAGGTACACGAGTGTATCCGGTATAAGTTGCTTCGTTACTGGTCTGGTCACCCGTATCTGTTGGGCTTGCGGTATGCAAACTAACGTAAAGACTTCCAGTGGTTCCAGATGGTTGAAGACCACTGGTATCACCGACGCCACCGAAGGCGGTATTTTGAAAGAGTAGGTTTAGTAAACCTGTTTCCCATGTATCTGCTTTTGGCATAGTAGAATCCTCCGACCTAAATACAATAATAATAGCATGTTGCTTGCCAATATGGTGGTATTATAGAGAATACTATGAAAAAAGCAGACTCTCCCTCTTTCTGGGTTTCCAACATCTCAAATAGAAATGTTAGCCTGGCAGACCTCAATCTGACTATCAGGGCGTTTACTGCCGTTAATCTTTTGGATAAGAAACACTATTCCTACACGCTAGAGCAGCTTCAAAAGTCGGCTGCCAGCGGCTCCATTGCCGCCAAAAGTGATAAAATCGTGGTCCGCAAAAATCCGCCGAAAATCAACAAGGCGAATGTTCCGATTAACAAAGAATCGTCCATTCCGTCCAGAGAAAGATCCGTCTTCAGTATCAAGGAAGAATACTACGAGGAATTAGACCTGACAGCAGCCGACAAAAGAAAGCAAGACGAAGAGTTTGCTGTAGCTAATGCTGAGTTGTCTGACGACGTTGTGACCCCTCAACCCAAGAAGGCTTGACCATGATGCGTAAACAACTCACCACTGTTATCGATAAGATCGTTACCACTGCCGCGGATACCACGACCGTGGAACCAGAAATTATCGATGATTATAAGAAGCTGAATGATAAATGTGATGACGTTATTACCAAGATAAGGAATAGGAAAGAGAAATCTGCCAAACCCAATGAGGTTAAATGAGTGAAAAAATCATTCCAATCAATGATCACGTCAACAAAAAAGACCTCGAACTTATTTTGGAAGTAAACAAGAAGGCCATTGAAATTGAAACAGAAGTGGCTAGTCAGAACGAGGAAATAATCGAACTGTTGACCAATAATAAATCTCTCCAAGAAAAAATGGATGAGAAGCTGGATAAGCTCGTCAAGCAAGGCGAGGATACCAGTAAAGACTTGTTTAGAATGCAAGTCCTATTCATCACGGGATTGTTATCTCTCGTGGTCCAAATTATTCAAATCTTCGTCAAGAAGTAATTAATTCTTCAACACAACTACATCGATAGCTTTTGGTGCTCCGTGCTTGTTAACACCGAGACCGAAAGATACTTTTTGATGTTTGTAGAGAGTCTTAAAACCTTCACAAGTTACATCTGAGAAATGAACGAACAAGTCCTTTTGTTGAACTCCGTCCTTCTCCCAACCAATGAAGCCATAGCCCCTCTTAGGGTCGAACCACAATACTTCTCCAAAAAACTTTCCTTCATCACTCATAATGATTCCTTATTTATCCTTGCAGACAAGCTGATTGTTAACGTACAGCTCGCCCCCACCACCTAAAAGTCGATAAACTTCCACTGCACCCATTGCTCCAATATCTTGGCGTTCTTTGTCATTAGTGCAGTTACGCATAAGTTTATCGTATTTAGCGAATATTAACAACATATCTCTTTCACAACCAACCAAGCGTGCGTGGGTTAGTAAACGCTTGCGGGTTTCTCTTTCTTCCAACACCTTGTTGCTTAGATTATCTGGATTAGTGGCATCAATTTTCTCAATAGTACCACTAACATCTCTAAGCCATGCTTTTGAATCATTTTCCTTACTCATTTATCCTCTTTGAATATTTTGAATGACTTGTTCTCAAATTTTACGTAGGGCTGATCGATTCCTTCGATATTTTTCTTCCCATCCAACTCATAAACTAATGTTCTTCCGTTAGGAAGTTGGGTGGAAGGAAAGACTCCAATGATTTTGAGACGCCCTGTATGGGTCATTGCATGACAATTGGCACACAAGATGGCTAAGTTGAAATCATGATTAGTAGTGTTCAACTCGGTACGCTCTATAATATGATGCAATTCTAGTAGCTTAGGGTCGGTCACATTGCATGATTCGACCTCGCATTTGTTTTTAATTAACTTACTCTTACACATGCGAACTTACTTACCTAACGCCCCAAGCTTCGACAGAAACATTTATAGGACCGGAGGAGCCTGCCTGTACCCTAAACCATATACATGATATAACTCTGTTTTGGAACACTGATCGAATGTTGTAGAGCTGACTCCCCAACTCTCCATGGACAGTATTGCCATCAAAAGAATACTCAATGACATTCCCACCAGCAGAGTAGCCATCACTCAAGGCGGAAGCCAAATTGGTAAAGATAACCGTATAGGTTGGCTCAGGAAGATTGATAATCATATCCGGCTGGTAACCATCGGTCGCGCCACCACCAAAAGTGGTCCAGTTAATGGCCATCTTGTTGAAATAGTTGTGGGCGTAGCCGTATGTGACTTTACCGATATTTGGGAAGTTATTACTTGGCATCTAATCTCCTGATACTATATAGAATTATGCCTCAAAAGCGCCCATTTCAAAAGCGGCCATTTTAAGGACAATAATGGGGTTAGCCCACGGTGTATTTTCATACTTACCTGCCAAATTCACCGCTTTAAGAGCCGTAGCTACTTTCTTCTCTACAGGAATATTGGGATACAGTTGATCAAGAAGGACTAGAAAATAGTCTGAAGTCGGAATTTTCATTGAGGGAATCCTATCGTTTCTACGGTAAACCAAGGTAAGATTTGAGAATCACCATTTCCAATTTTAGTAGTAGCATTAACAAAAGTTAGCTGCAAACCAACCTGTATAGAAGCGGCACTGGCATAGTTCCATGGAACAATAGCCACAACTTGATCAGGAGCTATAGGAGGAGTTCCGCCTGGAAAAAACCCAGAAGGATTTCCTAGCCCAACATTGTTGGTAATGTCCCACCACTGATACACAATAAGACTGCCATCTACTGCTCCACCCAAACTACCTGTTAACTTAAAAGAAACACTACCTCCAGTAGAAGGAGTATTGAAGTTTAAATATATTGAAGTTGCAGTTGATTGTCCCACAAATGTATTAGCGCTACTAGGTGTTGCATAATTCCAATTAATGTAATCTCCGGTGTTTGGACTGGAGATAACGCCTGTTGCTTTTCCAGATAGAAATTGAGCTTGGAATGGTTGAGTATAAGAAACCCAATTAGTACCATCATACCAGAATGGCTGATCGGCATTTCTATCAAACACCATAGTTCCACGAACAATATTTGCTGTAGAAGTATGAGGGCTTGGAAGCGGTTCATTAGAAACAAATGGAATCAAATTTTGTGCTGAACCAGTATAACCAATTGGAACATTAAGACCAGTAGCATCAGGGAAATTGAAAACAGGGGAGATAGCACCAACAGTAATAACTTCTTCAACAACAGAATTATTTCCATTGGAAGCGGCTAATAGATATTTATCTATTCCTGAGTTGTCTCCTATATAGAGATTAAAATTAAGTATAGCATCCCCAATGTTAAACACATTATTACCAGCGCCATTAGATTGAAAATATCCGCCAGTATCCGCAGTAATAGTGACGGTAGCTCCACCATTCATACCAGTTAGATCAAATGCTGGGCCAGTTCCACTGTAGAATAAAAATGCATTCTCATCTATGGTCATGGTGAAATTACCACCAGTAATCGTCCCCAAAGGCACTGTACCGCTATACTGAACTGCTAATCCATAAGTTATTCTTTGAAAACCTTGGTTAAAAGTATTGCCATTCTCAACCGACAAAAGAGTTGCATATGGAGTACCATTAGCACCAGATAAAGTGATTTGATGCAAATCAAAATTACCAGTATTATTTGGAATGACAGTGCCTGAAATAACATCATCAATGACGATGGTGGCCGGAACACCTGTAGCGATGGCGGCATTGTAAGCATCCACGAAGTGAGCATACACATTACCGCTTGGGGCAGCGCCTTCACGATAAATGAAGACGTTACTTCCAGTAGAAACAGGAGGAGTTTTGACAGTAAAATATCCGTCGTTATCATCCCATGTTAGTACTTGTCCATCTATTACGGCAGGTCCAATATCAAGAGGCCAAGTTTGTAGTT